>Ga0208789_1000090_pt1 | contig 135110 bp, 111 predicted proteins | sample Methanotroph_Enr_FD_187368 | JGI IMG/M metagenome (GOLD analysis project Ga0208789, IMG submission 187368) | Enriched soil microbial communities from Old Woman Creek wetland in Ohio, USA - Methanotroph_Enrichment_5 (SPAdes) (version 2) | ecosystem: Environmental > Terrestrial > Soil > Wetlands...
AAGAAAATCAAGTATGAATGGCTACCATGGCAAGCTTACGCCAGTTTTGAAGCGCTCCGGAATGCCCTTCAAGATATTTTTCAAAACCTCGGCGGAAAATACCAAGTTAATTTTGTATGAGTACTTATTTGTTCATTCTTGCATTTTACTTTGCCGTGCAAAGCACGAAGCGCTTTAACTGTGGTTTGTAAGTAAAAGATGAATAATTTGTTGTTTTTTGCATACAACTAAGCATTCAGAGTATGAGTTGTCTTTTACTTGTTGATAAATAAGGCTTAATTAATATAAAAAAAATGGCTTTAAAACTTGTAGGGATTTAGTTTAGCTGCTACTATTGTTACCGGAAGATAGGCTTTGTTGTATTAAAGCAAATTTTTGTAAAATAACAACCTCATGAGGGGGATAAATGATCAAAAAAACTAAACTAGCGCTGGGCATTGCTACAGCATTAACTTTGACCGGTACCCTGGTTTCTACGGAAGCCATGGCTAAGTCGCATAAGCCTAAGCACCGTGTCGTTACAGAATCTTCAAGCTCATATTCGCAAAGCACTTCGACTCATTCAAACAGCAGAGTAGATGCATTGGAAGCTCAGCTGCAAAATATGCAAGCTGAAATAAACAGTTTAAGAGCACAAGCAAACCGTCCTGTTTCTAGTGCAGAAGCTGGAAAGGTTCAGGAACTGGATCAGTGGATGAATTCGGTTAAATCGGCTCCAAAAGAAAAGAAGAACAAAGACAACATGGTGTTCTTCCGTGGCGGCTTTGCGCATATGAACAAAGGCAGAAACGATCTTTTGACCGGCGGTCAAACAATTCTTAATTCAGGTACAACCGATAAGAGCGGTTATGATCTGGGTGCCGGTTTTGATTTTAGCCTGAACGACAATTTGTTCGGCTTGATGGATAACACCGAAGTCTTGGCGGAATTGATGTTTGAATACAAAAATTATGACAAGAGATCCTCGCAAGCAACGGTTCTTGGTACCAACACTCTTTGCGCCACATCGGCTCTTACTGTCCCTGGGGCTAACGCCAATATCACCGGACCGGATTGCGGCAAAGTTACTGTAAGCCAGTTTACTTTAAGCGCAGCGCCAAAAGTTAAGTTTATGAAAGGCAACGCGTTGAGACCATGGGTAATTCCTGTCGGTCTTGCGATGCACGTTATCAGTCCTCCATCTAATGGCGTGACTGTATTCAACCCAGGTGCAATGTTTGCTCTTGGTGCCGACTACAAAATCTGGAAAGACATCTATGTTGGTGCCGATGCTCGTTATCACTGGACAGCTAACAATGCTGACGGCGTAAACACTGACGGTTACACTGCCGGCGGTTACCTCGGTATCGGTTTCTAAGCTAAGCGCTTAAAAATATCCGAAACCGGATAAAAAGGGAGGGTTTTAAACCCCTCCCTTTTTTTATGGGATTAAAAAAAGATGAACTTAATGCCGGTGTTCAGAAAAATACTTTTAACTTTACATTTTATAATGCAAAGTCTTACCATGGTACTTTATTTGGTACCATAAAAAGACAGAGAGCATGGTTATGAGCATTTTGCAGGATATTCGCCCCGTGAGCTATTTAAAATCCAAATCCGCTGAAGTTTTACAGCAGCTTAATGATACGCATAGGCCTATTATTATTACGCAGAATGGAGAGCCCAAAGCAGTGCTGCAAGACCCGGAGAGTTACGAAAATATGAGAAACGCTATCGGCTTGCTTAAACTTCTCTCTCTGGCCGAAGAAGAGGTAAGGCAAGGCAAGACAATTGCGCAAGAGCAGGTCTTTCAAAATATAGAGAGACTTCTGGATTTAAAATGAGTGCCGATTATCGGGTAGTATGGGCTAAGGCGGCGGAAAGCGATTTGGCTCAAATTATTAAATATATCATGCAAAACAGCTCTGCTACGGCAAATGAGATATTCAGGAAGATTAAAATAAAAACAGAAGATCTGACTGTATTGCCGGATCGCGGTAGGATCGTTCCTGAATTGTTGAGTCAGGGTATTTCTTTATACCGGGAAATAATTATTGCGCCTTGGCGGGTTATTTATCGAATAGCTGAGAAAACGGTTTTTATTTTAGCCGTGATAGATTCTCGTCGTAATGTAGAAGATGTTTTATTAGCGTATTTAATTCGAATAAACCATGAAAACCCTTTATCCTGAAATTCTGCCTTATCACAGCTTTTTTCTCGAAACCGGCAGCAAACATACGGTTTATGTGGAGCAAAGCGGCAATCCTGAAGGTATTCCCGTTATTTTTTTGCACGGTGGTCCCTGTTCAGGCACCAAACCCGATCACCGGCGTTTTTTTAATCCCGAGTTTTATCGCATTATTTTATTTGATCAGCGCGGCTGCGGCTTGTCTCTGCCTTTCGGTGAGCTGGAAGACAACACGACCCAAGATTTAATCGATGATATGGAGCGTATCCGCAATCAGCTGGCTATTGATCAATGGTTGGTGTTTGGCGGTTCGTGGGGCGGGGCGCTGGCCTTGCTTTATGCTCAGCAACACAAGGATAAAGTAAGTGGCTTGATTATTCGCGCGGTGTTTTTGGCACGGCAGCAGGATTTGGACTGGTTTGCCAAAGATGGTGCCGGCAGGGTTTATCCAGAGCGATGGCAACGTTTGCTTGGATGTATCCCTGAACATAAGCGGGATAATCTGGTGCAAGGGTTATGCGATGCGTTATGGGGTGAGGACGAGGTGGCAAAAAGGCGGGCTGCCAAGGAATGGATGGCTTGGGGCGGCCAGGTATCATTAGGCAACGATTATCGGTCGGGCGGGCAAGGCGATAATGTAACCGAGAAGATGGTTAAACAGGTGCGTATGGAATTGCATTATGCCAGGAACCGTTATTTTATTGAGGAAAACCAAATCCTGGATAACTGTGACGGCTTGGCTAAAATTCCAACGGTTATCATTCACGGCCGTCATGATTTTGTTTGCCCGATGGAAGCCGGTTATAGCCTGCGTAAGGCATTGCCTAATGCCGAATATGTCGTTTTACCTAATGCCGGGCATGTTGCTCAAGGTGAGGAAATGATTGATGCACTAGTTGATGCGACTGACAGGTTTGCGGAGCAGTGGCGACTGTAATCCAAAATCGCCTTAAATTTATATTCAACTGTTTCATACGCATCAACTTAAGCAGAAAATCCGTATAATAGGCAAATTGTTAATTCAACACAAAGGGCATGAAATGTAGGTTTCTTGCTTAGATCAGGACACGTGGCAGGGCTTTAACCGGTAAACTCACCAAGGCGACTAACCTTAAATCGTCCTGAGCTGATAGTTGACGATTTTACCTGGGTTTTTTCTTTGTGTTCTTGTGGTGAATTTAATTGATCCGCTAAAGATGGTGCGTATCGCAAACGCGCCGTTTGAGCAATTGGGCACATTTTTTACAGATAATGAAATTACACGATCAAAAGCTCCGCAAATTGGGCTTAGCTGTTATTCAGGTGGAAACGCAGGCGGTTGCCGCGTTGGCTGAGCGGATTAATGACGATTTTGTGCTTGCCTGCAGGTTGATGTTCAATTGTAACGGTCGCGTTGTGGTTACCGGCATGGGTAAATCCGGGCATATTGCCGGTAAAATTGCCGCAACGTTGGCCAGCACCGGAACGCCTGCTTTTTTTGTGCATTCGGGCGAAGCCAGTCATGGCGATTTGGGTATGATTACCCGGCAGGATGTCGTGCTGGCTTTATCGAATTCCGGGGAAACCGAAGAAGTTTTAACAATATTGCCGATTATTAAGCGGCTGGGCGTACCTTTAATAGCGATGACCGGCAACCCGGATTCAACGCTGGCCAAGTTCGCCACCACCCATATCAACGTGGCTGTTGAGCAAGAAGCTTGCCCGCTGGGACTTGCGCCTACCTCCAGCACTACCGCGGCATTAGTGATGGGCGATGCGCTGGCGGTTTCTTTGCTTGAAGCGCGCGGTTTTACCCGCGACGATTTTGCCTTATCCCATCCCGGCGGCAGTTTAGGTAAACGGCTGTTATTAATGGTGGCTGATATTATGCACGCCGATGAAAAAGTGCCTTTGGTGTCGGAGTCTGCACTTATCAGTCATGCCTTGCTGGAAATGACCGAGAAAAAATTGGGCATGACGGGGATTGTCGATGCGGAAAAACGCGTTACCGGCATTTTTACCGATGGCGATTTGCGGCGGATGCTGAGCAAAAATCTTGATGTGCATAAGACCTCTATTACAGAAGTTATGACCCCGAATTGTGCGGTTATCTCGGCCAATATGCTGGCCGCTGAAGCGATGCAAATTATGGAGCGTAAAAAAATTAATGCATTAATCGTCGTTGATGAGCAGCACCGGGCGATAGGCGCTTTGAATATGCATGACCTGATTCGGGCGGGAATCGTATGATGATCGACATGCAGCACGGCTTGGCTGTCTTGGAAAAAGCCAGGAAACTCAAATTGCTGATTCTGGATGTGGACGGGGTATTGACCGATGGCCGGTTGTTTTTCGATAACGAAGGCAACGAATACAAGTCATTTCATGCGCGGGACGGTCACGGTATCAAATTGTTGCGGCAGACCGGTGTCGAGGTTGCGGTTATTTCCGGGCGTAAATCAAACTCGGTTGCGCTACGTATGAAAAACCTGGGTATCGAACATGTGTATCAGGGACATGAAAATAAAATCGCCGCATTTAACGAGATTATTGAGCTTATGGGGATAACGCACGAGCAAGCGGCGCATGTCGGCGATGATTTGTTGGATTTGCCGATAATGGTCAGGGTAGGCTTGGCGATTGCGGTTAATGATGCGAACTTTGCGGTTAAGCAGCGCGCCGACTGGTGTACTTCATTGCCTGGCGGACAAGGTGCGGTCAGGGAGGTCTGCGATTTTATCATGCAGGCGCAAGGACATTTTGACGATGTCTTGAGTGCGTATCTGGCCTGACAGAAAATGATCAAGCTAAATGGAAACTACAGTTATCTGTACCTGATCATTATTGCGATAATGAGTTGGTGGCTGGTTAAATTGACCGGTTCGGATGAGCCTAATCTTATAACGGTTCCAGCGCATAGTCCGGATTATTTCAGTAAGGGCTACACGAAATGGGAAATGAGCGATCTTGGCAAGCAAAAAAGCAAATTGATTGCTGATCAAATGACGCATTACAGCGACGATAGCACCACGCATTTAGTTAATCCAATTATGGCTTTTTATAATGAAAAAACACCGCCGTGGATAATCAAATCGGAAACCGGTATCTTGTCTGCCGATGGTAAGGATCTGTTGTTAAATGGTAAGGTTTATGTTGACAGGGCTTCGGCGCCGGGCGTCAAGGAGCTTAATATTTATACCTTCAACTTAAAAGTAAAGCCGGAAACCAGTTATGCGGAAACGGACGCCTGGGCAGAGCTGATCAGCTTGCCGAACTGGACGACAGGCGTCGGCATGAAACTGGTTTTTGCGGAACCGATTCATCTGGAATTGCTCTCTCATGTGAAAGGTAGTTATGAAACAAAATAAACAATCTCGCCGCTACACGTTATTTGGGAGTAGTTGCTGTTTACTGTTATTGGCGCTTTATAGTGCGGGCGTTTGCGCTTTGGAAAGCGATAGCGACCAGCCGATAATTATCGATTCGAATACCGCGACTTATGATGATGTCAAAGCCATTAGTACTTATACCGGGGATGTGATCTCAATTCAGGGCAGTATTCGGGTGAATTCGGATAAGCTGGTGGTTTATTTTGTAAATGGTGAGGCCGATAAACTGGTGTTTACCGGTAATTTTGCAAAATTTAAACAAACGCCTAACGTGGGAGCGCGGGATATAACCGGCGAAGCGTTAACAGGCGAGTTTTATCCTAAAAAGAATTTATTGATTTTGATCGATAAAGCCACGGTCTGGCGAGAGACAGGGGCTTATTCCAGTGATTTTATTGAATACGATCTTAAAACCTCGCTGGTCAAGGCGGGAGAAAAAGAAACGGATAACAAACGCGTTCATGTGGTATTGCAACCGAAAGGTAAAGAGCCTCCGCCGGCTTCAGGACCAGGACAGCCGACCGTAAAGACCAATAGCAAATAATAAAATGCAGAGCATAAGATACCGTATGTTCTTTTTACCTTTTATTTTTAAATATGACCAGACTAGCCGCAAAACAACTGATTAAAAACTACAACAAGCGCAACGTAGTTAACGGGGTTTCTTTGCATGTCGATACCGGTGAAGTCGTCGGTTTACTGGGGCCGAACGGGGCCGGAAAAACCACCAGTTTTTATATGATGGTAGGCCTGATTAAAGCGGATGAGGGTGAGATTACCCTGGATTCACAGGTTATCACTCATCATCCGATGCATTTGCGAGCTCAATTGGGTATCGGTTATCTGCCTCAGGAACCGTCGGTTTTTCGAAAGCTGAGCGTCGCGGATAATTTACGCGCGGTGTTGCAAATTCGTGCCGATTTAACCGAGGGACAGGCTGAATTGGTGATTGAGGAATTATTGCAGGAGTTCCATATCCTGCATCTTCGCGACCAAACTGCATTGGGTTTGTCGGGCGGTGAGCGGCGGCGCGTCGAAATTGCCAGGGCATTGGCGACCAATCCACAATTTATATTGCTGGACGAGCCTTTTGCCGGCGTTGACCCGATATCGGTAGACGATATAAAAAAAATCATAGAGCATTTGAAAGAACGCGGCATTGGTGTATTAATTACCGAGCATAATGTCAGGGAAACACTAGGCATTTGTGACCGGGCGTATATACTTAACGACGGTAGAGTGATTGCGGAAGGCGGGGCCGAAGCAATTGTTGCCAATAAGGAAGTGCGTAAAGTTTATTTAGGTGATAATTTTAGTCTTTAAACATAATTAAGGTGCGAGGTTAAAGGTGCGGGTACAAGATTAAAAGAGTTTTTTAATCCTACGCCTTTAGCTTTTAATCTTTAATCTTTAGTCTTTAATCATAATGAAACAATCCTTACATCTTCGACTGGGTCAACAACTGGCTATGACGCCGCAATTGCAGCAGGCGATCAAGCTGTTGCAGATGTCGACATTAGAGTTACAGCAGGAAATTCAGCAGGCTCTTGAGTCTAATATGATGCTGGAAGTTAATGAGGAAGAAAGCGCTGTTCAAGAGACCGAAATAACGCCGGAGAAAAAAATCGATAATTCGGATTTGCTGACCAGTCAAGGTTCGCAAACGGATATTCCGGACGAGTTACCGATTGATTCTTCCTGGGACGATGTCTATGAATACGCCATGGAATCGGGTTCCAATTCTGCCGAGACGGTTGAATTCGAAACCCAGCGCAGTAAATCCTCAACCTTGCTCGATCATTTGTTATGGCAAGTCGAGCTGACTTCGTTCTCAGAGCGGGATCATGCGATTGCGATGGCTATTATCGATTCGATCAATGAAGACGGTTATCTGATCAGCAGTCCCGAAGAAATTTTTCAAGGTTTGCAGAACCAGTTGGACGATCTGGATTTCGATGAAGTGAATGCGGTGCTGCATAGGGTGCAAAATTTCGATCCGGCCGGCGTTGCCGCGATTGATTTAAAAGATTGTTTGAGATTGCAAATACAGCAATTGCCGGAAACCACGCCCTATAAAGAAGAGGCGTTAACGCTTGTTACCCGATACCTGGATTTGTTGGCTACGCATGAGCAGTCGAAATTGATGCGCAAACTGGGCGTCACAGAGCGGCAACTGGATGAGGTGGTGGCGTTGATCAGGACTCTCGATCCGAAGCCGGGTGCGCAGATACAGGATTCGGATTCCGAATATGTTATTCCCGATGTTTACGTGGTCAAGCAAAACGATAAATGGCAAGTTAACCTGAATCCCGATATAGCGCCTAAATTACGCATCAATCCGTTTTATTCCGGCATGATAAAAAGAGCGGATAACAGCAAGGATAATGCCTGTATGAAAGACCATTTGCAGGAAGCGAGATGGTTTATTAAAAGTCTTCAGAGCCGTAACGATACCTTGTTGCGTGTCGCTCGGTGTATCGTGGAAAAACAGACCGGGTTTCTTGAGCACGGTTCCATTGCCATGAAGTCAATGGTATTAAGAGATATTGCCGAAGAACTGGAATTACACGAATCGACTATCTCCAGAGTGACCACGCAAAAATTTATGCATACCCCCAATGGTATCGTCGAATTCAAGTATTTTTTTTCCAGTCATGTTTCAACAGAAGGGGGAGGAGAATGTTCATCCACAGCCATAAGGGCGTTTATTAAAGAGCTAATCAGCAATGAAAATCTGGCAAAACCGTTAAGTGATAGTAAAATAGCCGAGCTATTAAAAGAAAAGGGCATTAATGTTGCTAGAAGGACAATTGCCAAGTATCGTGAAGCGATGCTTATTTCATCATCAAGTCAGCGTAAGCGCATTTTATAACGCGGCCTGACCAACAAAAAAACAATCATCATTAAGGAGTTTATCCCATGCAAGTCATCGTAACCGGCCATCATCTTGAAGTAACCGACGCTTTAAAAGCACACACCGATTCAAAATTCGAAAAATTAGCGCGTCATTTTGATAATGTTACCGATGTACATGTTATTTTAAGTGTGGAAAAATTAATTCAAAAGGCTGAAGCAACGTTGCAATTGAGCGGCGCTAAATTGTTTGCCGAAGATCATCAGGAAGATATGTACGCGGCTATTGATAACATGGTTGATAAATTGGATCGTCAAATTATCAAGCATAAAGAAAAAACCGGTCAACATAGATAAGACAAACGGCGCAAGGCGAAAGGCAAAAAACTTTTTGAACCTTTCGCCTGATTTTTTATGAAACTATTAATTGTCAGCGGTCTTTCCGGTTCGGGTAAAAGTATCGCCTTGGATACACTGGAAGATTGCGGTTACTACTGTATCGACAATTTACCCGTGACCTTGCTGGAAGACTTTATCAATCATGTCATGCTGGTGGATAAACTTACCTATGCCAAGACAGCCATAGGCATTGATGCCAGAAACCAGAGTGAAAGCTTAGCCAATTTCTCCGATAGCCTGGAGCTAATCCGCAATAAACAGATTGATTGCGAAATCATCTTTATGCAGGCGGAAGAGTCTACCTTATTGAAGCGTTACAGCGAGACGCGGCGGCGGCATCCGTTGACCGACTCAAATATACCGCTAAGAGAAGCGTTAAAGATTGAAAAGGAAATGCTGATACCGATTGCCAAGCATGCCAGCGTGGTTATCGATACCAGTCGGACCCATTATCACCAGTTGCGGGAACTTATCCGGGATCAGGTTGGCGAACGCCATGTACGGCATATTTCCTTGCAGTTTCAATCATTTGGTTTTAAACACGGTGTTCCGTTGGATGCCGATTTTGTGTTTGATGCCCGTAGCTTGCCGAATCCCTATTGGATTCCTGAATTACGAGGCTTAACAGGAAAAGACCAGCCGGTAATCGATTTTCTTGATGAACAAGAGCTGGTTGCGGAGTTTTTTAAGGATATTACAGGGTTTCTTGAGCGTTGGGTGCCCCGGTTTGAGGCTGAAGGACGCAGCTATTTGACCGTTGCCATCGGTTGTACAGGCGGTCAGCATCGCTCTGTTTATCTGGCGGATGCATTCGCCAGGGAGTTTAAAGGTCCTTTTTTAAATGTAATTGTCCGTCATCGGGAATTGCAATAAGCTTTTTCTTCAAAAACATATTTTTCTATCGTATTGATGAATAGAGACATTGCATAGCAACATCTCTATATCGGTTTTATTTCAACGATAGCGTTTCAGCTCTGCCCACCATCTCAATGGACAGCTTGTCTTCCTTAGATAGCCAGCCTATGGCGCGTTGAACATCATTTTTATTGATGCCTGTTTCAGTGGTAACTTTATTTACGCTGGACGGTCCGTTTTGATCCAGATAGTTCCAGACTATTCCTGCTGCATCGCCGATTGTGTTAGACATAGTGATCACCTTTAGCTTGGATTGTTGTGTTAAGAAGTTTTGGTTTGATGTTCGGGAAGCACAATATTTAATTCCAGTGTTTCCTGAGTGTCGTTTTGTTCGAAATTAACGGATATGGCATCTTGGTCTACGTTAACGTATTTCCGAATAACTTCCAGCAACTCTTTTTGCAATTGAGGAAGGTAAGAGGGTTGATTTCTGGAGCTGCGCTCGTGAGCAACCAGAATTTGCAGGCGTTCCTTGGCAAGCGATGCCGAGCTGGCTTTAGACGTTCTAAAATAATCCAGTAAACTCATTATTTTCTCCCGAACAGCTTCCCAAACAGGCCTTTTTTATCATCAATGAATCGATGCGGCCTGTCTTCACCCAAGTAGCGGGCAACAATATCGGCATAGGCTTGGCCTGCATCGCTTTTTTCGTCAAGAATAACGGGTGTGCCTGAGTTTGATGCATTTAACACCGATTTCGATTCAGGAATAACGCCAAGTAAATGTAGCGATAAAATTTCCTGTACGTCATCCACGCTTAACATCTCGCCTAATTTTACTCTGTCTGGCGAATAGCGCGACAGCAACAGGTATTCCTTGATGGGTTCTTGGTTTTGTTCGGCTCTACGCGATTTGCTGGATAAAATACCTAGCATGCGATCAGAGTCCCGCACCGAAGAGACCTCGGGATTGGTCACAATAAAAGCGTCATCGGCAAAATACATGGCCAAATGTGCGCCTTTTTCAATGCCGGCCGGGGAGTCGCAGACGATGTATTTAAAGTCTTTTTTCAGTTCATCCAAAATTTTGCCGACACCTTCCTGGCTCAGGGCATCTTTATCCCGGGTTTGCGAAGCAGGCAGAATGTAAAGCTGGCTGCAATTTTTATCGCGTATCAAGGCTTGGTTAAGAGTTGCTTCACCGTTGATGACGTTGACGAAATCATAAACAACGCGGCGCTCACAGCCCATAATTAAATCCAGGTTACGCAAGCCCACATCAAAATCGATGACCGCTGTTTTGTGACCTTTTTTTGCAAGCCCCATGGCTATGGCGGCGCTTGTTGTTGTTTTACCAACGCCACCTTTACCCGATGTTACGACTATGATTCGTGCCACAAATTTTTCCTCCAAAGAGCAGTATAAGTTAAATATCTTTAATAACTAAAGCATGGTTTTGTAAATAGATTTGAACGGGCTGGTTGAGAACTGCACCATTCAAGTCTTCGCTGATCTTATAATTCCCGGCAATAGAAATAAGCTCAGCCTGTAAATCGGAACAAAAAATACGCGCTTCTGTGTTGCCTTGTACTCCTGCCAGAGCTCGGCCTCTTAGCGAGCCATAGACATGAATATTGCCTTCGGCCATGATTTCAGCTCCGGCACTGACTTGGGCCAGAATGACCAAATCGCCTTCAGCATAAACGCGTTGACCGGAACGGACAGGATGAGTGATCAGCGTGCTGGTTACGGCAACGGTTTGCGGCTCGGGTATCGGTTCAGGTTCGGGTGTTTGTTGTTTTTGCGTTTCGGAAGATGCTGTAGTGCTATGGCCGGAATGTATAGGGATGCCAAGTTCCAGGGCCTGTTGATTCTGTTGCGTAGTGCCGCAACGTATCCCTATAGGTAATAAGCCCAGTTTGCGGATGATGCCGGTCAGTTCGGTAACATCAATATCGAGATCAAGTTTATTCAGTTCCTGCAAGTCGAATACCAGCGGCGAGTTTTTGAAAAACTCAGGCGCTAAATGAATTTTTTCTTGTAATTGTTGCTCGATGATAATGATGTCATTACTGGCTAAAACTAAAACAGGCACAGAAAAAGAGCTGCTTTTAAATTCCAGTACCGGGGAGTGATGAGCGTTTTGTTGAGAGTCTGTTGACATCCGTTAAATCTGGTTAGCCGGGAATTGCATTGATTCTAACATTGCTGATAAAAAAAATCATTTTTACAGTGCTGGTAATGTACGAAATGCGGCTTAACTTTGCGTAGTGAAAAGTGTTGGCGCATTAGAGCGGTACAGCAATGCCGGGGTGACATCATGAGCTTTAACAATGTGTACGAAATCCCCTCAAGCTTGGGGTATGGCTGTCTTACACATCTTGGGTGATTATTAAGAAACCGTGAAGAACATGAAGGATACGAAGTTTTTATCCTTGTTTTTCTTTACCAACACATGTTCTTCATGGTTCTAAGTTACGTATATGCCCTCGTCCTGTTTGTGCTCCAGGCCTATATTCAAGTCGTTTTATATTTGATCAAAATCAACAGGTCTTCGGTGGTGTTTTTGCTGATGGTTCCGTTGCCAGTATCAAGCGTCCAGGTCTTTATCGGGCTACCGGTTAGCATAACCGTACCGCCTTTGATCCGGTCATCTTTCAAGCCCGAGATCGCTCCTTGCGGAATGTTGTTTTTCTCATCCGTCCAATCTATCGCGACGGTGTTGAGCTTTACAGTACCGGATACTTGGGCGGTCATTTCCTTTTTCGGCTTTAGATACACCATGCAGCCGCTGACTATTTCGAGTTTCTTCGAGCTGAGCGCATAAGGAAAGTGTGCGGGCGTTAACTCGAAACTAACCGTTTGATGGTCTTGGTTGAGCAGTTTATGCAACATATCGGGGAATTCATGGCGCAGACTGACGAGACGGTAAAATCCTGACTTTGACGCGTGGTCGCTAATTAGTAAAGCCAGATTGGCTTCGGCAGCGGCACGGTTTCCTTCAACTGCGGTATAGCTGATATGCAAAAGCACATCCGAGATCGTGTCGTAGTTGAAAGCGCGGAAAGTTTTCGGCAGTTTGAGCTCCCAGTCGCTGATGGCTCCGGCTCCTTCGAAAGGCAGGTAACGTTCGTCGCGGAAATTCAAATCGAACACGCCGGAATCATTGTTGGCCGAACTCGAACAGATCGAAGCGCCTACGGCTATGCTTAAAGGATCTAAGTTCGACGGGTTTAGTGAGGTTAGCTCGTCTTTCATTTTAATTATAGCGCCCGTAAGAGTTAACTTAGCGCTAACGTTGGCATATGGCCCGGCCACGCAGGGAATCGTGATGCGCACCGATTTAATAGTTCGCCGATACTGACCCGGATAAAGCATCTCGAAAGCTATTTCAGGAATGTTGATGGTGCAGTCGCCGTTCTGGCGTAGATTGAGTAGTTCACTTGGACTGAGCATGGCCAGCGAAAAAGTTTGCGTAATCTCCGGCTGACGGACATTGCTGTCGATGAACTTTTTCTCCAATTCTTGCAGTTGCAGCAACAAGCGTTCGCCCGCAAGCAACCCGGCGCGGTCAAATTGCCAGTTGTCGGCTTGGATATAAAATTCATCGTCGAAGCGTTCGTGTTGGTAGGCGCTTTCAGCCTGTTTGGCAAGATTGTAGGCAATGTTATAGGCATCGCGGTATAAACGGTTTAACGATGAAGCCATGTAATTGTAGAGGCCAAGTTTGGTGAACTTGTTTTTGTAAAAATCGAAAAGCTCATCCGCCTGTTCGATGTTCTTGTCGTGGATAAGAAGATCCTGTTCGGCTATTTGTTGGCGTATTTCGGCGGCGAGGAGTTGGATGCCCGACTGTTTTAACTCTTGTTGCGCCAGTTTGAGTTGCTGTTTCCAGTCCTGTTCTCGGCGTTGATGCGAGGCTTCGAGACCGGCAAGGATGGCGATATTGTCGGCAACAGTTGCTAACGTTCCGGTTGCGGCCGCCAGACTTTGCATTCCGTTATGTAATTCATGACCGCCGTATTTCATCGCGAAAGGACTTCCTACCTGCGGCATGAATCCGAATGTACTCGTCAAAAATTCCAAGGTAGCTTCAGTTATCTTAATGCTTGAAGCTGTCCACTTTGAAACCTGCTCCGTGACTTCCCATGAGATCAAGCCCGTATCAATCAGTTCCTGGTAATAATCCACACGGTTTTGTACGTTGGTCAGTGCGGCTTCAGAGGCTTTGTACTGGTGCTGGGCATCTTGCAACTGTTTGCGCTTGATGTTCTTGGTCAGTTTCAGGATATTTTTCTCGTGTACGGTGCGCAGCAGCGTGAGTTCTTCGCCGTCTTTTTTCTCCAGCGCCGAAAGCAACGCCGAACCGAACGATTGTACCGTTTGGGTAAATTGCTTGGCTTTTTCGACCAAGTAGGTGAAGCGATACGCAGGGAGATTGGGGCCATTAACGAGTTCGGAAATATCTTCAAGGCTAAGTCCGGCGGCCCTGGCGCGTACCAACAGCATCGGGTCGATGGGGGGTTGGAACAGCGAGAGGCTGCGGCGCATGCCTTTAATATTCATGCAATTACGGATTTTGAACAAGCGGTCTTCGACGCGGTCCCAGTATTGCATCAGGTCGGTATTCGGCGGCACGCAGAACACTAGAGTGCTCTGCTTCACCAACTCGTAGCACGGTAAACGCGGATTAGGTTTGGTTCGGAAGCGGTCGTTCGATTGCTCGCCAAAAATATATTGCGCCGAGTCTTGCCAGCGGCTGATATTTTCTTGGGCTTCGATTCTTTGCGCCTTTGTTTTCTTATAGCTTTTGACGTTTGCGGCGCTCCTGGCGGCGGGTTGATTCAAATTCGCCGGACTCGGAGTCGTGGCCGCACTACGGATTTTCTGAATGACCGTATCGACGCTGGTGAACGCTGCTTTTTGTTCGATTTCGGCAAAACTACGTTGACGCTCGGATTGTTTGCCGCTAATCGAATCAAGTCTTTTCGAAGTTCTGGCGAGTTGTTTTTCATAGGCGTAAGTCTGTTTTTGCTGCCAAGAATAGTTTTCCAGTTGAATAAGAAACTCCGAGCTGTTGGCTTTATCGAGTTGCAGTTCGATATTCGCATAAGTGAGGCTATCTTCGTTGACGGTTTCGCATTTGCCGACTTTTATCGGGCGCTTGCCGAGAATGTCGGCGGCAAGTTGGTACAGCATCTCCGCTTCGTTGATCGACTCGCGGGTATCCTGGGTGAACAGGCGATCGCCCCAGTCGAGCAGGTTGTCGATGTAATGCATGACGATGGTTTTTTGGTACGCGCTCAGGCGTAACCGGGCAATGGCATGCGGATTGAACGGGTCGTTTTTGTACGCGGCAATGGCTTTTTCGTCAGTGAGAATATCTTTTAGTTTTTGGATATTGAGGTTGCCAAACTCCCTAAATTGCCAGTTGTGCTCGGTTTTGTTCGAGTCGTTCGGTTTTTCTTCCGCAGTCGGGTTGAAGATGCGCTCATACCACCATTTCGCTTCCTTGAATTTTTGATTGGCGTTAAGGTGATCGGCGATAAGGAAGGGAATATGGAAAAACATTTCCCAATAATAGTCGCCATAGGCGCCGTTGAAATCAAGATGCTGTCCGTCATCGTCGGTCAGCTTCTGCGTGGTCGGCGCAAGAAAGCGTTCAAGTCCTTTGGCGAAAAGAATGTCGCCGAGTTCATCGGTCAGAATGGTCGAGAGTGCGACGGATTCGAAATGTCCATTATCAATGATATAGAGCAGGGCATCATTTTGCGGGGTCTGCCAAACGGCATGTTTGCACAGCGATTTGGTGCCGTTTTCAATGTGATACAGGACGGAGTGTTTTTCTGCGAACGCGCTAACGTATTCGGGCCAAAGCGCCGAGGCGCTGCTGAGATTCGTTGCATTGCCGAGCATATCGTCTTGTTTCAGGTTAGTGACTGTATTGCGCGAAAGCGATATTTGGGTGACGCTGGTTTTGATCGGCGTGCTCAGGTTGTTATGTTGAAACGAGGCGTAGACCTCGAAGCTTAAACCGTACTCTTTGAATTTTACGCGGCAGTGTCCCGAATCCAACAAGCGGACTTCGGCCTTGGTCTTAAATTGAAAGAGGCCAGTGTAAGTAATTGTGGCATTGACCTCTTTTACCGCCAGATTAAAATTATCGTTCGTTACTGTAAAAGTCTGTGACGGTACGTCAAGCTCAATACCATAGTATTCTATGGATATGTTCCCGGTGGAATAGGTGACTTTACTGTCGATTTCTTTGTTATGCGACCAGATATGCTGCAAAGCGATGGGTTGCTTATTATCGTCGACCACATAGGCATAGGGTTTTCTAAAAACCAGTTGCTGGAATTTTTCCACCGTACTGTCATGGGTTTTTTCTCTTTTGGCATCATCGGGATAATTGCCGTCCCAGACGCGCCGGAAAACCAATTCTTCAGAGACATGGTTTTGTCCTATGTAGAGGCGCTGCGGGGCGCTCCATTTTCCGTTTTCATCCAGGAAAGCATATTTGACATAGGCTTTGAAGACAAAACCGTCGGATATTGAATTACCGTCCTTGATTTTACTCACTTCCTTGCTTTGCACTTCCGTCCAAAAGATGTACAGCTTGCCCTGGTAAATAAGGGTGGAAATTTCCGCGGCTTCGATGCCGAGATCTATGGTTTTCCAGCTTGTCCAAACCTTTTTGTAGTGATTATAGGTGCGGTAATAATATTGGTAAGGATGCACATGGGTGCGGGCAAAAAGATAGAACCGGCTTTCATCCGATTCTTGTTCGAACGAGATTGCGCCGATGTAGTAAAACGATTGCGATGCGTCTTGTAGAGCCCTTGCCGCGCCCAGTCCCAGAAAACCGCTGCCGTCGCTGATATGTTGGTAATAGCCGCCGGCATAGCGAAGGCGCGTGAGTTCCGAAAATTGGGCGAGGTATTTTTTGTAAGCTGCTTCTGCCGATTCCTGGGTGATTTTCTGTTGCAGCAGTTCGTCTTCGAGTTCTTTGAAAATTTCCGTTTTGCCGTCGCGCAGGGTCGGGTCGATGTAATTTTCAGGGTAGAGGAATACTTTGCGGTTTGCCTCCCAGACGCGGTAATTTTTGCGCCACTCCCATTCTTCGGCGGGTATCCAGTCGGGAGTCACCCGTACATTGGCGATATTGGGATTAAGTAATTCATCCGACTGTTCCAGATTCATCAGGCAGCGATGGATATAGAGTTGCAGACTGGTGATGGCCGCGACAAGGTAGGAGGTGCGAAAGCAACCGCTCATCTCCACGTCGAGCAGGAAGAAGTTGAAAAGATCGCTACGGTCTTTGAATTTGAATATATCGCTACGCGAAATAATGTAATCGCAAAGCGCGTCGCGTTTCAGGGTGTTGAGCTTGTCGTTATAGGGCTCTAATTTTTCGTTACGGGTCTTCTCGTCGGCGTATTTCGAGGCGAAAGCCCCCACGACGACATTACGCGCCGCGAGCAAGCCGTCTTGATCCGATGCTTGCAGCTTGAGCAAGGCGTCGCCTTGCAAACCGAGTGTGATGGAATGCTCAAGGCAGTTTTGTAGGTAAGCGACCCTATCGAGTGCCGATTTGCCAATATTGGACGAACCGGTGAGCGAGGCGATGAGGCTTTTCGGTTGAGCCCAGACATTGGCGAAGGTGGCGTTTTCATCATCGGTAAAAACACCTTTCTCCTGGATGTTTTGCAGCGCGAGGTTAAGTGCTTCGCGTTGTTCGTCTTTCCGGTCAAGCAGGGCGTGATAGCGTAGCATATTCGCCAAATAATCAAGGTTGGGGCTTTGCAAATCCGCTATGCCGAACACGTCCTTATGGCCGACCATGAATGAAATCATCTCCGCATCGAACTGTGCTTTGCTAAACAGGAGGCTAAACCGCTCCAATTCATGGATAAGAGTGACGAGACCGTCAAGATCGTCGGGGTTATCAGGCAAAGCTTTAAGATTGCCGGGGTTACCGGGCAAATCCTCACTGAAGTGGGCGTTTAGCGCGGCGACGATGGCGGGGCTGTTAAGGCCGAGTGAAAGCAGCTGGTTAAAAAAATCTGCGTCCAATTGATCGCCAGTGAGGTTGAAACTGCGTTGCAGATAAGCTTTCAGCAAATCCGCTTTATTTTTGTTATTCGCTGTAGCAGTGGCTTGGATTTCTTTCACCGCCGCCGCAACGGCCAGAATATCGTTGGCAAAGTGCAAATCCGAGGATTCTTCGCCGTTGATAATTAGGCGCAGTTCCGAAATACTGAACGGCGATTCCTTACGCCAGCTTGCTGCATCGGCGAGCCTTTCGACCTGGGCAAGCTGGGTGATGGCGCCGCCGGGAATCAAGTTAAGCAGGTTGACAAAGTCTTCAATGTTCAGCTTCAAACCGTGCGCAATAACTGCGTGGCGATATAGCGCCGAAAGCAGGCCGATATTGATAGTCAGGCCGATGCCGGTATCGACGCCCAACAATTTGCACAGCATGTCGAGTTCCGGCTGGGTGATGCCGAGTCCGGCAAGGATCAGCGGGGCGGCTTGATCAAGCGCAAGGGTAATTGTGCTCTGTTCGTCGGCAGGAGCTTGAAAAATTTTCTCCAAGTCGAAGATGCGCCGATACAGCGGCAGTTGGTTGTCGCTAATGGCGGTCAACGGCATACGGAAAATCAATGCCGCCATGTCTTCCGGCGAACAGCCGAGCCTGTCCTGGATGGATTTTACCTGGGCTAGCTGGAGCAGTTTCGGCACGCCGTCCCCGTCCTTGTCTTCAAGCGTGGTTAAAAGTCCTTGTTCCCGCATAGCGTAAAGAATCAAGTCAAATTCGCGCAAACTCCAAGCGGTTTTTTTCCATAGCCTCAGGTAGCGGTGGATTACATCAAGCGTATTGTCGTTAAGGCCGACGAGTTTTTCGTAGTACAGCTGGATGTCGACGCCGGATTTGCTTGTTTGCACGTTAACCGCTGCAATGGTCGGCGCAAATTGCGAGCTTAGCAAATCATCAAGCTGCGCACGGCTGATACCGGCCAGACGGATAAATTCCTGTACCGTCAAGGTTGCGGGCGGGATATTGCCGAAACGTTTTCGGGCTCCGCCGGGATTTGCCGTGGCGATAATGGCAAGTTCTTCAACGGATAGCAGCAGTTGTTCACGGCGTTGTTCATGTTCCGGTAACTGTAAGGTTTGGTAAATTTCAGCCAGGCTGAGGCCGAAATGGCTCAAGAACAGCCGTGTTTCTTCAAGCGCCAAGTTGAATGGCTGGCGGCAAGACCAATCGGCGCTGCCCAGCATTGCGTAGACATTGCCGGCAACCTCTTGCGCAAGATATTGCTCCAAAACTTCGTTGACCACCTGCAAATACGGGATTTCGGTGTTGGTGTTTTGACAGCTTAGTTTTAGCGTCCACAAGTCCGGGCGGCGGCGTTTGAGGTAAAGCGGATGTTGGGTAAGCGACGGGATGAACAGCCGTTTCGAGACATTGTTGTTGACGAAATACATCAGGTCGGTGAAATAGGCCGCCGGGCTGAAGATGGACTTGCAGGCTTCGCAATCGCAATAGTTTTGGTTGCCGAACAGTTCCTCGTAGCCGTCAATCTCTTTCAAGTCGTTGACCAGGGAATCCTGCTGGTTATTCGCCGCGATGTGACGGAAAGAACCGCTAGCCGCATCCCGGATAGCTTCAAAATAATGCGCGGCGGTGGCGGCCATTTCGTTGGCCTTGGCATAGACCTTTTTGCCTTTTTCCCAGCCGAGGCCGCTACTGGCGAGGAAGTCTGCCTCGGTTTTCGAGGTGATCGCATGTGCCGAATCGTAGCCTTTTTTCATCAGTAACTCGCCGGTCTCATGGTTCTTGCCGATGATAAAACTGCGTTGCGTGGCGGCCATTTGCTTTTTGATAAAGTTTCGCTCAGGCTGCTCGATACCCTGCCAGTTCCAGAGGTCTCGTTTGGTCGCGGCATTGCTGGAGGCAAAGTCGGCGTACTGCAAATTGATGCCGGGATTGTTGCCGTAAAAGTGGCTGAGCGATGCGAATCGGCGTTCAATGGCGCTTTGCTTTTGTTCGGCCGATTGCTCAGGATGGTTAAGGATTTCAGCCAAGCCCAACGCACGGTAGCTATTAAGCAGCGGCGATAATGCCGCGAGGCCGGCTTGGATGGTTTCCTTGCTATTAGCGCCGATGCCTTGCCAATCGTGATCGACAGTTTCATCCGGCGTCGTGGGGATGACGGTTTTATTGTATTTAAAAAGCGGCGCAATGCTGTTTAGCAGCTCGCTGATTTTTTCCCCAGCTCCGCCATTGATCACCCGGTGCAAAAAATACGCGCTGGGGAAAGATTGTTCCACGGTGTCACGGAGATTTTCGGCATAGGACTCGACATCGGTTTCATCGGCGGGCAGGCGGATATTTTTCTCGCTGAGAAAAGCCTGCCAATCGGCCTTATTCCAGCGCGCCAATTCAACGGGCGAATCTTGCGTAACGGTTTTTAGCGCTTTGGTGAGTTCCAGGTTTTCGCCGCTGAGCAAGGCAAGGCCTACGCTGAGCTGGATGTCTTTTTTCTGGGCAGGCGTAATGATGTTCTCGTCAACCATCGCGGCGAGGCTGGTTTCACCCACTTGTTCGAGCACAAGATCCTTTTCTTTGAGTTTTTGTATCGCCTCGCCGTCAAGCCCGATCAGGTCGGCCAGCTGGTCGAGTTTAACTCCCGGAATGATTGGCGGTGTATCGCTCTCGTCCGGCAAGCCGATCAGGCTGCCATCGAGCAAAATATCCAGTTTTTTGTCATGTTCTTCCAGATTCCAAAGAATATGGTTTTTGGTGTCGTATACCAGCGTCTCGTTAAAGTACACGCGGAAGAAAATATCCGGCCTGCGGTCAAGGAAAATTTCAGCGAAATAGGACTCGTAAAATTCAATATGGAATGCGCCCTGTTCATCGGTAATCGCGCTGCCCACCAGGTCATCGAAAATAAGATCCTTGTCCCAAGCTTCTATTCTCAGTCCCTTGATGCCCGTCCGGGTCTGTTGGTCGAGCACTTGGCCGTTGATATGAAATGATTTCTGCGACATGAGTGGTTCTCCTAATGTTTTTTTATTGAGCTTTATTTTTGTTAGTTTTTTGTTGATTGTTATGTTGAACGGGATATTTATCCCGCCCATACGTTTTTCCTGGGTTGCGGGCTCTTTTAGGTTTTTCTAAACCCTGCGGACGGGGCGGATGCCCCGTTCGGCCTTTAACTCATACCCCGTCACGCTCAAAGGTTTAATTACTACCCAAGAGGAATAATATTGGAGAAGGAAACAAGAAAATGGGCCACTTTCGAGTTGGTTCTAGGGGAACAGGATCAAGCTTTCGGAGTTTTGGGATGTTAACCTTTGGTATATCTTCTTTGGGTTTGATTTTCTCTTGTTCTGGTGGAGCATTGTCTTGTCTTAAATGTTGGAGTGGATCTAATGTTTGCCCATTGAGTTTTTCGGACTTCACATCATCACCAGATTTTTCAAATTTCATCCAACTACCTAAAGTGCCTTCCTTATCGAAACTTTGACTTTTGGTTTGATCGCTTCCACCAACAGAGGCAATCGAAGCGATACCAGTATCCCTGGTAAATTGGCGTGCAAGTGCCATGGATTCTGGTGCAACTGCGCCAGCGCATTTGCACCCCGCAAAGATAACAATTGCATCTTTAGCGAATATGATTTCTTTGTTCTTGATTTTCTCGCTCAATTGTTGAAAATACCGAGCCTCGCCGGTTGCTTCCTTATTGTCAGCTGGGTATCTGTAGAAACCGCTATCTTGGGCCATATAAAGAGCAGTTGGCCCGGAATGCCCATAAATCACTAAGTTTTTTATGGGGCCTTTTTTTGATGCATCCACCAAGACATCTAGAAGCTTGGCACCAGTATCGACAAGCTGCACATCAATACCACCGGCAAATTTTTTGTTTTCCTTTTGCATACGAGCACTAAGCGTTTCAGCTTTTCTCTTGAAATTCTTGTTTTCGTCCCGTCTATGCCGAGCTTTCTCAGGCGTATCCTGTTCATCGGGTGGCTTTTTTGCATCTTTCGGTCTAAGCGCTTCATCTTTTTGTGTCGCGATGACGACGCTTACCTTTCCGCTAGGATCACAAAAAATGACGGGGTTATTTCTAGAAAACTGATAGACATTTATCCCATCTATTAGTTTCGCGGGATCCGTGGCTGTCCATCTTCCCAACCACAGCGCATAGTACCTAGACGAGTGATACGACAACCCCGTTTCTTCATCCCGCTCCATCCCCGTATACCGGTAGCGTTTAATACTCACTTCCGCCTTGTTCCAACTCGCCCGATACGACGAAGTCCCATACGGGTGATACTCTTCATACGAAATAACTTGAGCTTGATCGTCCAGCTCCAAGCTCGCCGAACCCAGATGGTTGCCGTACTGATACCGGTACAGCGCTCCCAGCGGCAAACCGGCGCTATCGGTTTGCAGCACATCCTCCACCAACAATATCCGATGGCTCCCATCCATCACATGCAGCGATTCAATCTCCTCCACCACTAGCCCCGCGTTGTCATAACGCCGATAGATTTCCAGCCCGCCCAGATAAATGCGCTCCCATTGCTTGTTCGCGCCAAGCTGGCTTTCGTTGACTTTGCGGGTGCGCTGCTTATCGACACTGTAGTTGTAATAAGTCCAGCCGCCGCCGACGCCGTTGAAGGCCTGGATCATGCCGCGGTAGTCCCAGTGCATCAATAACTCGGGCGCAACATTAGCCAGGTTGAGCATGTTGCCGTGCGGGTCGTATTGATAGGTCACCGCTTGCAACGGATTACCGGTATGGGTGCCCAGCAGGCGGTTGCTGTCCGTGGCGTATTGGTAGGCGCGCGTCCAACTGCCTGTGCTGCCCGCGCTGTGTTGCATCTGTTCGATATTGCCGACCGGGTCGTAGTGGTAGCTTTGACTGTAGTTGCGCAAGGCATTTGCCGCCATTTTCGGGAAATCGACCGTTTCCGGTTGGCCTTCGAATTGTGCAGGCGCGCCGGTTGCCGCGCCGTTTTCCCTGCCGCTGGCGCTAATCAGGCGGTATAAAGCATCGTAGACATAACGGCTTTGCGGCTCGACCTGTTGGTTCTGGAAAAACGCCGGTTCGTAAGCGTCATCGTAGATTTCGGTGATATTGCCGACCGGGTCGTAACTGTAATACAGGTTTTGCAGGACTCGTTGATCCTTCAATTGGCTGCTGCCGTTGGGGAAAGCCGGATTGAAACCGGGCCGGGTGGTGCGCAACTGCGTCAGGCGGAAGGTCTGCGGGTCGTACTGGTATTGCGTCGCGGTGCCGTTGCCGTAACGAATGCCTTGCCGCTGGCCTTTGGCATCGTAACCGATTGCTTGGATTACCTTTGTGCGTTGGCTAGCCGCTCCTTCGCTGTAACCGCTTGTGGTTTTAGTCGCCCTCACCACCAAGTCTTCGCTGTCCAACAGTCCTCGGTGGTTGTAGTGCGGCTCATAGACCGCGACGCGGCTGTCCGGGACATCCTGACGATGCCAGTTATATAGCCGGGTCATCCGTTTTAGCGCGTCGTATTCGGTGACCTGCACGAAGGTTTCTATTTCAAGCAGTTCTTCCAGCGCTACCTGTTTACCTTGCGCATCGACTTGGTCTTGCCAATCGACAACCGCCGCCTTGTAGTCGGCAACAAGACGGCGGCGCACTTCCAACGGGCTGCCTTTGAAGTCGATACGCTCGGTTTGGCTCAAGCCGCTTGAGTCGTAGTGCTTGTGCAATTGGCCGCAAAGGTTACGTATTTTTGCATCGGCAATGCCGCTGTTGGTATCGATATATTCGAAGCGTCCGATCATTTGCGGCGCATCGGCGTTGACCGTCAGCCATTGTGCGATAGGGCGATGCAACGCGTCATAGCCGGTCGTGAACAGCCGGTTTTCGTTAATCGCCACACCTTGTCCGTCGCGCCGTTCATTGCTGTCCCAAGCGCAGAGCGCTTTGCCCGCCGCGTCATTCAGCATCCATCGGTCGCCTGCATCCATGCTGTGTTGATAGAGCAAGTTGCCGGCGATGTCGTAGCAAGGGACAAAGCCGGTTGTTACATCATTTGCTTGATTGTTGGGCATCGGCGGCCAAATGTATTGCATTACCGGATTGCCGCGCGCATCGCGGATCCACAGCGGTTTGCCTTCTGCGTCGAGCTTGGTAAAGGTCAGGTATTTTTCATCGGTCGAGGGCGCCGGATCGCCCGGATACTGTTTGCGGTTGTAGGCAATGCTGACAACATTGCGCCCCAGACTGTCGAGAAAAGTGACGGCCGGGGTGTCGGCATGGACTGCGCTCAACTGGGCGGCGCGCTTTTCCTCCGCTGTGGCGTTGGCGGAAGTCTTTTGCGCATACCAGGCATTGCCTGTTTCCAGCACGGTGTCGTTCGGGTCGTAGCTTGCGACATGCCAGGGTGAGAATTCGACCCGGCTAAACGCGCCATCGGGCAGTTCGGTGCGAATCAGTTGTCCTGTGGCATCGTAATACAGGATCGGTGTAACGCCGATTTGCAGGGCCTCTTCGTAACGGTGTTGGCTGTCGCTAAAGTACGGTTCGTACTGTTTGACCGGTTTGCCTTTGTTGTTCAGGATGGTTCTGCCGGTGGCGATCCAACGTAGTTGATTGCCGCCCGGTTCCGGTTCTGCTTGGGCTTTTTTCACCAGCACCGCGCCCATGCCATCGGCATATTCGAAAGCAACCTGCAATGGACTTTGTTCACCGTTCAATTGCGCTACATGCTTTTCGCGCAAGATGCCGCAAGCGCAGGGCGGATGTTGGCCCCAGATAATGGAACCGTCCGCCGCAAGCTGTTCGCCGAAATAGTAAAGATGGCGCGCCGTAGCTTCGGACAGCAGTTGCCCGGCCATGCTTTCGTCGTAATTGCCGGTAAAGTAGGTAATCAGGGTGTCCAGGCCGGGATTAATGAGTGCGGCGTCGAAAGTATCGAGATTGTCGGCCTCGGTGCCTTTGCCCTTGAGCGCCATTGCCGTCGGCATGCCGAGGATGTCGAACGCAACTTCGGAGAGGTTGCCGTTAGCATCTTGCATCTCGGCGGGGGCAAGCACACGGAAGTCGAAGCGCTTGAGCACGGTTTTGTTGCCGTAAGCGTCGGTGCTGGATTGGATGTGCAGGTCGTACTGGTTGTCGTACTGCAAGGTGGTGATATTGTCGAAAGCATCCTGGTAACGTTCAGGCAAATAGAAATGTTGTGCCGCATCGGCGGCAAAGCCGGCCACGCCGCTACGCTGCCAATATTCGCCGTTCGCTTGCGGGCCGAACGCTTGAACGAGAGCCGCACCGCTAAAATAACCGCTGGCCTGCCAGTTGCCGAGCCGGTCGCGTACCGTGCCGCCGTCCGGCATGGCGGCATCGAGTTTGTTGCCGGCAGCATCGTTAAACACGGCGTCCAATAGTTGGTCGGTCAAGGCCAGTTTGTATTGTTCATAAGCCAGGCCCAATTTACCTAGCGTACCCAGCGGCAGGGGGGCGGCGAGATCATCTTGTAAAAACAGGGTGCGGCCATGTTCGACCAGCCGCATGTGCGGCGTGTTATCGGATGGCAGTTGGTGGTAGAGCAACGGCGCGACCGGCACTAAGGGGGCGAGACCTAAACTGGGATAGCGCGAACTAAGTTCCAAGCGGCGCAGTTCCGCCAGTTCGAAATAGAAACCTTGCGTCGGGCCGATGCCGGTAAGCTCATAGGTTTGTGTTTCGTAGGCTTGCCGCAGCCGGTAATGCTGGAATTGCGGATCGATAGCGTCATTGGTGTAATGCGTCTCGGAGTAGGCCAAGTGGCGCTCTTGTTGCACGTTATGGATGGTGGCAAGCTGGGCGGCGCTAAGATTTGCATCTTCATGCGGACGGACGCGCGGATAGGTCACGGCGATGGATTGTTGAACATTGCCGAGTTCGTCGGAGGAAAGGATTAGTGTGTGGGCGATGCGCGGGTCGGGGAATAGCGTCGGCGTCCGCAAATCCAGCTCGTAATGGTAAGTGAGCGCTTCGCTTTCGGTAACCAGGAACACCGCGTGGCGGTTGTCCGCTTGCGCTTGCAAGCGCTGGATATGACTTGTATGTTGTGCCGCCGAGTAGAGTTTCACCGGCAGTTGCCCGCCGTGCTCAAGCGCATCGACAGCCAATTCGTACACTTCCTGGCGTAGAGCCATACCTTTGCAGGCGCGCAAAGCTTCTCGCCATTCGTCGGTCGAAAGTCCCTGCGTTGCCAGGTCGGGCTGCGGCAACGGTTTTTCCGCAAAGGCCGGGTCGATTATCGGTGCATCGGCTTGCTCACTGAACCAGCGTGGAAAATATTCGCTTTCGAACTGCGAGAGTATCCGTTCCCGGTCGAGAAAAGCGCCGGTGTGATACCAAGTGACGGTTTTGACCGGCGGTTGATAGAGTGTTTTGTCTGGCGTGATATAGGGACTGGCGGCGTTGCCGTCGGCGAACGTGCCGAAGGTTTCCACATCGATTTGTTCGACCCGGCCAAAGCCGCGGAACTCACGTTCATGACCGTCAAAATAGCCGTGATGGTAACTATAGCGGCTGGAAAATGCCGTTTGCCGCCATTGATCCGTCACTGTGACTTTTACCACGCAATGAACCGGAAACGGCAGTTTGGTAATCCAGGGTTTGCCATCGCGCCGGTCTTGCAAATAGAATTTTGTCGAAGGCGCGTACTCCACAGTGGTTTCCGCGCCGAGGTTGTTTTTCGATTTGATCAATAAATGCGGCTTTTGCCCGCCCATCAAATCCAGGTAATGCAGGGTTCTGCCGGCATCGCCAGGTAGCGGCGACGACCATACCAGACAGGCTGTGCCGTTGCCGAGCAGGTCGACGACAGTGACTGACTTGATGTTATCGGTAGCGGGGACGGCATCCAGCGCCAGCGGTGCGCTCCAGCTGTTGCCGGATTGGTTGAAGTAAATTTTAATGCCGTCGCTATGCAGGTAGAGGATGTCGATGACGCCGGAACCGTCGACATCGGCCAAGCGGATGCGCCGTTGATCGAATAAATCGGGATAATCAAACCACGGCGCGTTATCCATCGTGACTTTAGCCCCGAAACGGCAATAACCCAGGTTCGGCCAATAACATACTTCGCCATTGCGGATGCGGACCAGGTCGGTCAGGCCGTCGCCGGAAAGGTCGGCGAGATAAATCGATTGGCTGCCGTCGGCAAACACCAGGCGCGGGCCTTTTTCTTCGTCTAGCGCTTGCGCGGTGCGTTGCGCCGCCTCGAATCCGGCTTCCGCCAAAGAGGCATGCCAGACGAAAGCGTGGTCTTCGGAAATTAAAATATCGGCATGACCGTCGCCGGTCAGGTCGATAAATTTAAGGTTGGGGTCGCGGCTGTCGAGGTTAGGCCAAAGGGCGAAGGTTTGGAAGGATTCCCAATCCTGATCGGCCGTGCGCTGGTAAAAACCGCGCACCGGTCCATCCAGAACGGCTAAATCCGTTTGGCCGTTACCGGCCAGATCCATGAATTGGCCATGTCCATTGGCGAGCGCGGCATTGGGCTTGGCGACAACGCGCTCAAGGCTGCCGAAACGGGCGGCGGTGTATTCAGTGTCGGCGTCTTGGTGTTGGTTATTGGCGCTGAGGTTGCGTTTATAAAACCAGCCGTCGGCCTGTTCGGTCAGGATACCGGACAGGCCTTCGCCATCCAGGTCCAGCCATTGATAATTTGAGCCATCCAAGCCGGACGGCAGATTTTCCAGGCTTTGATTATCAATCGTTCGAATGGGTTGCTGGAGTAATTGTTCGCGGGTGAGTACTTGGCTGTACTCAAATTCCACAGGCGGCAGCGACTTGGATAAATAAGCAGAAGCTCCGTCGCGCCGATAGCCGGTTTGCGTCGCAGCCAGCAGGATAGAGAATATAGGGTTATGGACATCGGCAGGGTCTGCCTGATAGGAATAGGAAAAATCCGTTGACCGTACCAGGCAATTTTGACCTACCTCCGCTTCATCGGGGAAGTGATGGAACATCAATACGCGTTGGCATAAACGATAGCTGCGTACTTCGAATCCGGCGCGATAGCTTGAATAAGGATCGTTCCGTACCGTCCACTGTTTGCCGGGTTCCATGGGCAGGGGATTTAGCGGGTCGTGTTCGCCGTAATCGAACACGACTTGGAACAGCCAAGCATCGTCTTGGGGTAAAACAGGCCAAGGTTGGTCTGCTTTCAACAACGGGAAATAAGGCGCACGGTTGCCGTATTGAATGGTTTTTAAATAGCAATTAACGTTCCGCGTCTCGGGCGAACGGTTATGTTCATGCGCTTGCGATAAATCGATAGATTCGGAGTTTTCATTTTTGTAGCGGTAAACCATGACATTGCCCTTATCGTCATAGCTTTCCGAGATTTGCCAGGAGTAGATTCGGCTGGCATCGGCGGGATCGGCAATTCGGCTGTCCGATGTTTTGCCGTACCAAGTGGTCATGTTATCTTTGGAAATGGAACGCCAGAAACAGTCTTCCGGATTATCTTGGTTCGTCCAGCGTTCGATACGGGCAAATAAACCCTCGATACGCGGACGGTAGTGTTGAATATGGTAGGTTTTATTTGCCACGATTCGGGGCGGAATATCTTCCCGTTGCCATTGTTCCCCTTTTTTTACCAGTACCGGAACCAAGTCTTCCGCGCCGGACAAGATAAACACGTCGGATTCGCCGGCATCTTGATACTTGGGCAAGCCTTTGTCGGTTTTGCGTGTGATCGTGGGAATAGAAAGATTCCAGCCCAAGCCGAACGGTCCGTTGCCGGCGCCGGAGTCGTATGAAAGGGAAAGTCCGGGGCCGAAGCCGGAGCGGCCGGGAGATGTTGCAATCGGTATGCTCATCGAACCGGTGCCGGTGACCGGATTGGCGGTAAACTTCTCGCCCATGCCGTGAATGGCGCCGCCGCCTTTCGGAAGCGTGATGGTCGGCGCGGATGTGCCTTGCTTTTCTTTGCTTGCCTTCGCTGTTTCTTCCGTCGGAACCATAGGTTGCCTCGCTTGATACGTACCGGATGCGGGATAAGTTATTTTGAAAGGAGTTTGGTTTTAATAGCTGGATAAAAATTTATTTGCTCGAACTCTAACATGAATAATTATTCGGACAATAGAAAATAATTTCGCCCACGGAAAATACAAAAGACACAAAAGGTTTTACCGCAGCATTGGCGGCTAAAACCATTTGTTTCATAAGGTGTTTGCAGTTTCGACGCGGCGCTCTTAACTTGCAATCCGCGGCATTATCCTTTAACGTAGCTGTACATCCGTAAAGGCTAGGGGTGCTTTCTTGTTGTCATGCGTTGCATGAACGAGGAGGCTGAGAAAAACCCTTTGAACCTGACCCCGGTTAATACCGGCGTAGGAAAGCCCTGACTTCCCTGCGCCTTATTGTTTTATTGTTGGAGATAAACATGAGCGCTGTCCTTAAAGAAGTTACGTCTGCTGAGTCCAGTAGCGTAAAAATCGATTCCTATCCCGCATCGGAAAAAGTATATGTTCAAGGCAGCCGCCCCGACATACGCGTTCCGATGCGTAAAATTACCTTATCCGACACCCCGCTGCATTTCGGCGCGGAAAAAGGCGCGGAAAAAAATCCGCCGCTTTATGTCTACGATACTTCCGGCGTTTATACCGATCCCAATGTCGAAGTCGATTTGAAAAAAGGCCTGGGCGCGATTCGTTCAGCCTGGATTGCAGAGCGGGACGACACCGAAGAATTGCCCGGCCCCAGCTCGGAATTCGGCCGTCAGCGGCTTGCAGACCCTGCGACCGCCGAGCTGCGTTTTGAGCATATCCGCAAGCCGCGCCGGGCCAAAGCCGGAAAAAATGTGTCGCAAATGCACTACGCTAGACAGGGCATTATCACGCCGGAGATGGAATACATCGCCATTCGTGAGAACCAAAAAATGGAGGAAATGCGTGAGTTATGGAAAGACCAGCATCCGGGCGATTCGTTCGGCGCATCGATTCCCGACGTGATTACTCCTGAATTTGTCCGCGATGAAGTGGCCAGAGGCCGGGCGATTATCCCGTGCAACATCAACCATCCCGAGCTGGAGCCGATGATTATCGGCCGTAACTTCCTGGTTAAAATCAACGGCAATTTAGGTAACTCGGCAGTGACTTCGTCTATTGAGGAAGAAGTCGAAAAAATGCTCTGGGGCATCCGTTGGGGCGGCGATACCATCATGGATTTATCCACCGGTAAAAACATCCACGAAACCCGCGAGTGGATTTTACGCAATTCGCCTGTGCCTATCGGCACCGTGCCTATTTACCAAGCCTTGGAAAAAGTTAACGGCAAAGCCGAAGACCTGACCTGGGAGATTTTCCGCGATACCTTGATCGAGCAAGCCGAACAGGGCGTGGATTACTTTACCATTCATGCCGGAGTGCGCTTGCATCATGTACCGTTAACCGCTAAACGCATGACCGGCATTGTGTCGCGCGGCGGCTCGATCATGGCTAAATGGTGCCTGGCGCATCACACCGAGAGCTTCTTGTACACGCATTTTGAAGAGATCTGCGAGATCATGAAAGCTTATGACGTGGCGTTTTCATTAGGCGACGGCCTGCGTCCGGGGTCAATCTATGACGCTAACGATGCCGCGCAATTCGGCGAACTTGAAACGTTGGGCGAATTGACCAAAATCGCCTGGAAGCATGATGTGCAAACCATGATCGAAGGCCCCGGCCACGTGCCGTTGCATATGATCAAGGTCAACATGGACAAGCAGCTGGAAGAATGCGGCGAAGCGCCTTTTTATACCTTAGGCCCGCTGACGACCGACATTGCGCCCGGTTACGACCATATCACCTCGGCGATCGGGGCAGCCAACATCGGCTGGTACGGTTGCGCGATGCTCTGTTATGTTACCCAAAAAGAGCATTTAGGTCTGCCGAACAAGCAGGATGTCCGCGAAGGTATCGTGACTTACAAAATCGCCGCCCATGCCGCCGACCTGGCTAAAGGCCATCCCGGCGCGCAGGCGCGGGATAACGCGATGTCCAAAGCACGTTTTGAATTCCGTTGGGAAGATCAATTCAACATCGGTCTCGATCCGGAAAAAGCCCGTGAATTTCACGACGAAACCTTGCCGAAAGAATCCGCCAAAGTTGCGCATTTTTGCTCGATGTGCGGTCCGCATTTCTGCTCGATGAAAATCAGCCAGGATGTGCGCGACTATGCTGCCGAAAAAGGCCTCAAAGAAGAAGAGGCTTTATTAAAGGGCATGGACGAAAAATCCAAACAGTTCCTTGAAGAAGGCGCCGATATTTATCATAAAGTTTAACAATATGAAGCCTTTCTCTTAATAGGGGAGGGCTTTTATTTCCCTTACACAAACCTCGCCGTATATCACCCATCTTCAGCGTCCTCTATTTTAAGAGACTTTTTCTTTGGCGTAAGTAGTAACTCCTATACACTTATCCAAAACCAAGAATTATCAAAAATAAGGCAAACACAATGGGCGCTTATCGGCATATTTTACTGGCGGTTGATTATTCCGGGCATAGTGGAACAGTTGCTCAACGAGCAAAGGATTTGGCGGCAAAACATCAGGCTAAATTGAGCATTATTCATGTGCTGGATAATATCCCGATGCCCGATACCGGTTACGGCACAGTGATTTCGCTAACTGAAGATTCAGGCTACGCGCTGCTTGAAGCGGAGAAAGCCCGGTTGATACAGATCGGGGAGCAGTTGGGTGTAGCCCCGGCTAACCGCTGGATGATTTGGGGAACACCCAAACAGGAGATTGTCCGGCTTGCCGAGCAGGAACAGATCGATTTAATCGTTGTCGGTTCCCATGGCCGGCACGGTCTTTCGCTATTGTTGGGTTCAACGGCCAATAGCGTTCTGCATTACGCCAAGTGCGATGTGATGGCGATTCGATTGCCGAATGATTAGCTTTTTAACGGCTATAATTTTTGGATAACCGGATCATTTTAGACATCAGCCGAATACACTGAATTTTCCAAAAGGTATATGGATAATCCAATATCTGCAAATGCCCCAAAACATTTTAAAAATATCACTCAAGGAGTGTAGCTGTCCATGCCAAACAATATCGCTTTCATGTCGAGCCTAAAGTCAAAATTAATCCTGATTGCGGCCATTCCGGCTCTTGCCCTGCTTTATTTTGCCGGATCTGGCGTTTTTGAGAAGCTGTCGCTCTCGAAGGAAATGGTGAAGCTGGAATCGTTGGTCGATGTCTCTGTCAAAATTGGCGCTTTAGCTCATGAAATGCAAAAAGAGCGCGGCATGAGTGCTTCTTTCATTAGCAGCAACGGGGCCAAATTTGCTTCCGAATTACCGGGGCAACGTGCGAACACCGATAAGGCTGTTGAGGTGTTCCAAACGACACTTAAAAGCTTCAATGCCGGCAGTTATAGTGATGAACTGAAAACCCGGTTGGAGTCCGCGCTGAGCAACCTAAGCGAGCTTGGCGCCAAGCGTGGCATTGTCAGCGCCTTGGGTATGGATGCTACGCAATCAAGCGCTTATTACACTAAAACCATCGGTTCTCTCCTTGATGTTCCTGCCCAGGTTTCTACGCTCAGTAGTCACAGTGGAATTTCCCGTTTAGCTTTTTCATATTCAAGTTTGCTTAAAGCCAAGGAGCGTGCCGGTATAGAACGAGCTCTACTCTCCACAGTATTTGTTGCCGACCACTTTACCCCTGACACGCTGAGCCGGTTTCTAAAAAATTCTTCCGCTCAGGAAGTTTATACCGATATGTTCTTTGCCTACGCATTGGATAGCCAAAAAGAGTTTTACAAAGCCAAAGTGTCGGGATCGGCTGTTGATGAAGTCGTCAAAATAAAGAAAATCGCCATGGATAAAGGCAGTGAGCCAGGGTTCGGTGTTGATCCGGTGTACTGGTTTAAAACAGTGACCGAAAAAATCGATCTGATTAAAGAAGTCGAGAATAAACTTGCCGACGATCTTCTCGGTACTGCGGGCAAACTCGAGAGCGATGCCCGGTTCATGGTGATCTTCTTTATCGTACTGACAGGCCTGTCTGTTCTGATAACTATCCTATTGACCTTTTTTATCGGCAGAGGCGTTTTACGTTCGATTAATAAGCTTCAGCAGGTGGCTAGCGCGATTGCAGATGGCGATTTAAGTTCCAGCATCGATCTTCAGCAAAAGGATGAGCTGGGAAATCTATTCCGTTCCATGAACACCATGCAGGAACAATTGTTGACACGCATAACCAAGGAACACAATGACCGTGACAAATTCATGCGCGCCAAAGTCGCCCTGGATAGAATCACCTCTAACGTGATGATAGCCGATAATGAGCGCAATATTGTTTATATGAATCCAGCCGTGCTGGCTATGATGCAGCACGCCGAGTCCGACATCCGCAAGGTTATTCCCAAGTTTGATTCCGCTAAGCTATTGGGAACCAATATGGATACTTTTCACAAGAACCCGGCCCACCAGCAACAATTGTTGGTCCAGTTAAGTTCGACTTTTCGTAGTGAGATTCACATTGGCTGCCGGACGTTTAATTTGACAGCCAATGCCATCATTAATGAAGAAGGCCAAAGAATCGGCTCGGTGGTGGAATGGAAAGACCGAACTGCTGAAGTGGCGATTGAGCAGGAAGTTGCCAGAGTGGTGAGCGGCGCTGTGCTGGGTGATTTTAATCAACGTATTGACGAAGCGGACAAAGAAGGCTTCTTTTTGCAATTGGCGGAGGGTGTTAATGAGCTGATGGAGACCAGTTCCACCGGCCTGAATGAAGTGGTGCGCGTCCTCGGCGCACTATCCCGCGGCGACTTGACCGAAACTATCACTAACAGCTATTCGGGGACTTTCGGCCAGCTTAAAAACGACTCCAACTCCACGGTGGAAAAACTGAAAGAGATCGTCAGTCAAATCCATGAAGCGTCCGAAACCATTAATACGGCGGCAAAAGAAATTGCCGCGGGCAACAATGATTTATCGTACCGTACCGAAGAGCAGGCGGCCAGTCTGGAACAAACCGCCGCCAGCATGGAAGAGTTGACCTCTACCGTGCAGGCCAATAGCCAAAACGCCAAACAAGCCAATCAGCTTGCCGTCGGCGCCACGGAGATTGCCGGTAAAGGGGTTCAGGTGGTCGGTCAAGTGGTATCGACCATGGAAGAAATTAATGAATCTTCGCGTAAGGTTGTCGACATCATTTCGGTGATAGACGGCATTGCTTTTCAAACCAATATTCTTGCCCTTAACGCTGCGGTAGAAGCGGCTCGTGCCGGTGAGCAAGGCCGGGGCTTTGCGGTGGTGGCTGTCGAGGTCCGCAACCTAGCCCAACGCGCTGCCGCTGCTGCCGCGGAAATCAAAGGCATGATCGGCGATTCGGTAGAAAAGGTTGAGGACGGCACCAAGCTGGTTGCTCAAGCCGGAAAGACTATGGAAGAAATTGTTAGCGCGATTCGTAGCGTGACAGCGATCATGTCCGAAATCAGCGCCGCGTCGATGGAGCAAACCTCCGGTATCGAACAGGTTAATCAGGCCATCGGTCAAATGGACGACGTGACTCAACAAAACGCCGCGTTAGTAGAGCAGGCGGCGGCCGCAGCGGAATCGCTGGAAGAGCAAACGCAAAGCTTGGCAGTTACGGTGGCGCATTTTAAATTGGATGGTAACTCGCGTGGTTTTAGCGGATTTGCCAATGCCGAGCCGGTACGTACGGTTAGCAAAACCGGTATAAAAAGCTTGCCTGCCAAGAAAGCGTCTTATCAAAATACGCCCGTACCCAATAATGTCGGCATAGACTTGGATAAGGCGCTGGAGAAACATTCCGAGTGGAAAGTGAAGCTGCGTACCGCCATATCAAAACGCGAACAAATGGATGCGGCAACGATTTCAAGAGACGATTGTTGCGATTTCGGTAAATGGTTGCATCAGGACGTTAAGTCTCACCTTGCTCATGAACCGAGTTATGCGGATTGTGTGTCCAAACACGCAGCCTTTCATATCGAGGCGGGAAGAGTCGCTAATACGATCAATGCAAAGAAATTCAGCGAGGCGGAAGCAATGCTGGGTAACGGATCCGCGTTCGTTTCCGCGTCAACGGCAGTCGGGGTTGCAATCATGCGCTTGAAGAAAGATTTCAACGCTCCGGCAAGCGCTCCTGTGCTTAAGTCGAAACCTCAAACAGTGGCAGTAAGTGGTGATGAGTGGGAAGAGTTTTAGTCAGTGTCGGGAGCGGCCTACTGGGCCGTTCCCGTTTGTATAACCTATTTTTTGTTTAAAGCCTGTTTTGCCTGATCCCATAAGGCATCCAATTCGGCCAGTTCGCAGTCTTTCAGGTTCAGGCCGGAGGCTTTAACCTGTTGTTCTATATGTTGGAAACGCCTGGAGAATTTTTTAGTGCTTTCCTTGAGCGCGACTTCGGCATTGACGTTTAAATGACGGGCCAGATTAACCGCAACCAGCAATAAGTCGCCGATTTCTTCCTGAATATGCGCTTGATCCCCGGATTGCCAGGCTTCTTTAACCTCATCCAGTTCTTCCAACACTTTATCGAAAACCGGCAAAGCATCCGGCCAATCAAAGCCGTGATTGGCGGCGCGATCCTGTATTTTTTCGCACTCGATCAATGCCGGAAGATTACGGGCCACGCCCGATAACACGCTGTCTTCTTCCTCCGGTTTGCTTTTTTTCTGCCGTTCGGCGGCTTTTTCCTGTTCCCAGGCCTGATGGCGTTCTTCATCGGTGGCGAACACAGCATCGGCAAATACATGCGGATGGCGGCGGATCAGCTTGTCGCAAATGCCCGCCGAAACTTGCTCAAAGTTAAACAGCCCACGTTCCTCGGCGATTTGGGAATGGAATACTACCTGTAACAGCAAATCGCCCAATTCCGAGCGCAAATCATCAAAGTCATTACGTTCAATCGCATCGACGACTTCATAGGCTTCTTCAATCAAGTAAGGAATCAGACTGGTGAAATCCTGCTTGAGGTCCCAGGCACAGCCCTGTTCAGGGTGGCGGAGACGCGACATGATGTCTAATAGCTCTTGGGTGTGTTTTAGCATGAATAGCTTGTTGTGATTGTTTTGTTATTTCAGCAATCGAAAATAGAACGCAGATGGCGCGGATGGTTATGATTAAATAAGATTTTTATTGAATAATCTGCGTTCATCATATTTATCTGTGTCATCAGCGCTCCATTGTATTTAACGATTAAAACGAAGAACCGAAATTCTCGCGATAGCGTTCTTTGAATCCATCCATATCGAACGAATGATTTTGGGTGCCGTTATTTTCGATTTTGATAGCGCCCAGCAATGAGGCAACTCTGCCGGTAATTTCCCAGCCCAAGTCATTCATCAAACCGTATAAAAGTCCGGCGCGGTAGGAATCGCCGCAACCCGTTGGGTCAAGTATCGCTTTGGGTTTGGCTGCGGGAATGGTGATGCATTCGCCGCGGGTGTAAATCTGGGAACCTTTGCCGCCCAAAGTAATGATCAGTGCTTCGACCCGTTCCGCCATTTGTTCCAGCGACAAGCCGGTGCGTTCCTGCATTAACTCGGATTCATAGTCGTTCAAGGTTACCCAAGTTGCCTGGTCGAGGAACTTGAGCAGTTCTTCGCCATTAAACATCGGCATGCCTTGGCCCGGATCGAAAATAAAAGGTATATCCTGTTCGACGAATTGCTCGGCATGCAATTGCATACCTTCCTTGCCATCCGGCGATACGATGCCGATGCTGATTTTTTTGTCGGCCGGTACCGAATTTAAATGCGAAAAATTCATTGCGCCGGGATGGAAAGCGGTAATTTGATTGGCCTCTTCATCGGTAGTGATATAAGCCTGACCGGTATAGCTATTGTCCAGAATTTGAATATATTCGCTGGACAACTGGTTTTGCGCCATCCATTGAGCATAAGGCTCAAAATCGTGTCCGACCGTCGCCATGATTAACGGTTCTTCGCCGAGCAATTTCAAGTTGTAGGCAATGTTACCCGCGCAACCGCCGTATTCACGGCGCATGACCGGCACCAGGAACGATACATTCAGTATATGGATCTTTTCCGGCAAAATGTGATGTTTGAATTTATCATGAAAAACCATGATGGTGTCGTAAGCCATAGACCCACATATTAATGCGCTCATTGTGTTCCTCTTAATTGCTAGGGATGGTGATGCCGTAGACTGCCGGAGCAGTTACGGCTAAAGTAAAATTAATGCCCAGGTTATTGCTGCCCAAGCCAGTGACATCATAACCGCGGCGGAGCCAATATCCTTGGCGCGGCCCGATAATTCGTGATGTTCAAGACCTACGCGGTCGACTACAGCCTCTACCGCCGAATTTAATAATTCGACCAGCATGACTAAAACGATACTGCCGATTAACAGCAGCTTTTCAATATGGGTTTGCCCCAGCCAGATTGCCAGCGGAGTGGTGACTACAAACAGGAGCACTTCCTGTCTAAATGCTTCTTCATGGGTCCAGGTTGCTTTAAACCCGGCAACAGAGAAAAAACATGCATTGATCAAGCGTTTAAAGCCTTTTGCGTTTTGGTTTGCCATTATTTGTTACGAAATGTTATTTAAAAAAGCAAATATTACACAGATGTGTGTCAGCTTCGTTACAAAGTGGATAAAACCGGATTATTGCTCGATCATTTGCCGATAAGCATCGGCATTCATTAACGCATCCAGTTCGGCCGGGTTATCCGCTTTTATGCGAAAAAGCCAGGTTCCGTAAGCGTCATTATTGACTTGCTCGGGCGCGTCGACCAAAGTTTCGTTGATAGAAACGACTTCGCCGCTAACCGGGCTGAACAAATCGGATGCGGTTTTAACCGATTCGACGACTGCGCATTGTTCTTGTGCTGCAACTTTGCGGCCCAGCTCAGGCAGTTCAACATAAACCAAATCGCCTAATTCTTCCTGGGCAAAATCGGTGATACCGACACGAACGACATTACCGTCTTCCAGCTGTGCCCATTCGTGAGTTTTTGCGTACTTCAAGTTATCCGGTAGGTCGCTCATGATAATCTCTTATAGATAGTTATTTTATTTTTTAAGGATAACGTGCAATTTTTTAAAAACAACAAAAAAATGCATTCAACAATAGAAATCTTATAACATGAATAAATTTACACACTTCGTTACCGTCCACATGAATGCTCTTTTAATAGCCTGTTTATTTATCCTCAATATTAACTTGGGTTTCGCGGACGATGACGATAAGCCGGTTGCCAAACCCGTCAATGCCGTAGGGCCGGGAACTATTTTTCTATCCGCTAAAGCCCAGTCGTTATCGGGCTTGCAAACCGTAACGCTCGCCCCGAGCAGCCATCATCCCGAATTCACCGCTTACGGCAAAGCCGTCAACATACAGCCGTTGATCGAATTACGGCACCGGTATTTGCTTGCCTTAACCGAGCGCGGCGGCGCGGCGGCACGGTTTAAACAGGCGGAGCAAAACATCAAGCGGCAGCAGGACTTGTACCGTGAAGGTGCAACATCGAAACGCAACCTGCAAGTTCAACAAGCGCAATGGCAAACCGATAAAGCTCTGGTCGATGCCGGCAGCGTACAAAGCAAGGCGATTGCCGATGAAGCCCGGATCAACTGGGGCGAAAAGCTGGCTAAATGGGCGTTATCTACCGATTCCGACCCACTGAACGCCTTTTTGTCCGGCCGGAAAACATTGTTGCATATTACCTTGCCGGTTAATAAACAGCTGGCGGACGATACCCGTAATATTTATGTTGAAGCCGCCGGCAACCGCAGTTCGGCGACTAAAGCCGAGTTGATTTCAGCGGCGCCGCAAACCGATACTAGCACGCAAGGCGAAAGCTACTTTTTCCAGGTTGACGGTCGCCGCGACTGCTCCCGGCCGTCTTGCGGCATAGACGCCATCCCCGGCGATAACCGTATCCGGACCGGTATGCGCGTGGCGGCATGGATACCGGAGCAAGGCGAAAACCAATCCGGTGTAGTGATTCCGAAGTCCGCATTAGTCTGGTATATGGATCAGGCGTTTGTTTACGTTAAAACTGCGGAAGAACAATTCAGCCGCCGCGCTATCGATCAATATTCGGCAACGAGCGGCGGTTATTTTATCGGCAGCGGCATTAATGTAGGCGAGCAACTGGTTGTTACCGGAGGGCAAATGCTGTTGTCGGAAGAATTCAGGGGGCAAATTCCGGATGAGGATGATTAAGAGGGAATGGATGCGCCGGGACAGCGCGAATAAATTATGACGGAGTGCAAGCTTTGCTTGCAAACAAAAAAGTTAATCCCAGGGCGGTGTATCGCCGTTGTAGGCAACAAAGTCTTTAACCGTTGCATGAGTTTTTGCACTGGGGGCAGACTTCTTGGATGACGTTTCCAATTTCGACGATTCCATACTGCCGGGTTCAGCTTGCCATCTGGCAAAAAGCGTAATGTCCTTATCAGCCGGAACAAACCATTTCTTTTTGATTGCGTCCCACCTTGCGCCAAGTGCTTTTGCCTCGTCTTTTTGCGCAAAAGGTACATTCAGGTAAATTTTCGAGTCTGCCATTTTATAAAAGAAGGTGTGTGAGTTTGATGAAGCGAATGGCTGCATTATAAATCATGATCAATGATGCTTTCCGGTTCTGTTTTATTTATTCGTTAAGGATAGGATTAATTAACCGGTAGGCAAGAATAAACGTTAGAATCAGGGCCGCAGAGCGTCCGGTCTTAATTTGTCCTGTCCTTATTTACAAGCTCAACAACGAATGCCTTGCGTAAAGTATGCAGAACATCTTACGGAAACAGAACCAATGATAGAAAAACAGCCCGTCGAAGCTTATATCGCCCATGTCCGGGCATCGGACAAAGCCATTCAAACCGTAGCAACCCATTTGTTTGAAGTCGCAGAAATCAGCAAAAAACTGGCAAGCAAAATTAATATTCCTGAAGTGGGGGAGCTGATAGGACTCTTGCATGATTTTGGCAAATACAGCGCTTCTTTCCAAAACTACATACAATCCGGCACTGAGTTAATTAACCCGGATAGCGAGGACTACGTTAATGCCGGTGCATTAAAAGGCAAAATAGACCACTCCAGCGCAGGCGCGCAGTGGGTGTGGCAAGCGCTGAATAAATACGGCAAAAACGGCGAAGGCAAATTATGCGGACAAATCCTGGCGCTTTGTATCGCCTCGCACCACAGCGGCTTAATCGATTGTTTGACGCCGGATGGAGAGAATGGATTTTCTGAGCGGATCAACAAAGATGACGGCAAAACCCATTTGGACGAATGCAAACAAAATGCCGATTTTTTTATTTTAGATAGGGTGCTTAACCTGGCCGGTAAGCAATTATTGACGGCCATGCTCGATCAAATAAAATTATTACACCGAAAAGAACAGCACGGACAAATTCTATCCGAGGCCATCAAACATTTTTACCTCGGTTTTTGGACGCGGTTTTTATTCAGTTGTTTGATCGACGCCGACCGCATCAACAGCGCCGATTTTGAAAATCCGCTGCATGCGCACTATCGAAACAAAGGCCAGGTGCAATGGCCTGTTGCCGTCAACCGTTTGGAAACTTTTCTGGTTGCTTTATCCGAGAAACAAACCGGCAATAATGCCGAAATCGACGCGATACGGCGCAGCATCTCCGATACCTGTAAAAAACGAGCCCAAGATGCGCAAGGCATTTATACCCTGACCGTGCCTACCGGCGGCGGCAAGACCTATGCCAGCCTTCGTTACGCATTGCATCATGCCGAAAAACACGGATTGGAGCGGATTATCTACATCATCCCTTACACGTCGATTATCGAGCAAAATGCCTCGGCCATTCGCAACGTTATTGAGCGGGACGGCGATCAATATCCGTGGGTGCTTGAGCATCACTCCAACCTGGAACCGGAAACGCAAACCTGGCACAGCAAGCTGGCTGCTGAAAATTGGGATGCCCCGATAGTGCTGACCACAATGGTGCAGTTTTTGGAAACGCTGTTTAGCGGCGGCACCCGAGGCGTTCGCCGCTTGCACCAACTGGCTAACAGCGTCATCGTTTTCGACGAAATCCAAACCCTGCCCATCAATTGCACGCACTTGTTTTGCAATGCGCTTAACTTTTTAAGCGAATACGCCAAAACCACGGCGGTGTTATGTACCGCAACCCAACCTTTGTTGGATCGATTGAAAGCGCCCGAAAAAGGCCAGTTGCTGATTCCGGCAAAGAACGAATTAATAGACGATAAACGCCAATTATTCGACCAGTTAAAGCGGGTCGAAATCAGTAACAAAACCAAGCCCGAAGGCTGGTCGAAAGACGAAATTGCCGAGTTGGCGTTGTCCGAGTTCAGGGATAAAGGCAATTGCCTGGTGATAGTCAACACCAAAGCCTGGGCGCAAGCCCTGTATCGGTATTGCGCCGAAACCGTCGATACCGACAGCTTGTTTCACTTAAGCACCAACCAATGTTCCGCGCACCGGAATGAGTTGTTCAACAGAATGCGGGCACGCTTGGACGCCAAACTGCCGGTTTTATGTTTCAGCACCCAATTAATTGAAGCCGGCGTCGATATTGATTTTGCCAGCGTCATCCGCTTTTTGGCGGGCCTGGACTCGATAGCCCAGGCGGCCGGACGCTGCAACAGGAACGGACGATTGGACAGCGCTGTCGTGCATGTCGTCAATCCGGCCCAGGAAACCATTGACCAGCTCGTCGATATTAAAGTCGGGCGCGACAAAACCCGGCGCGTATTCAGCGAGGTTAAAGATAAAGCCTTGTTAGACCCGGAAGTTATGGCGTTGTACTTTGACTATTATTTTTATGAGCGCGCCGATGAAATGGTTTATCCGTTAAAAGCCAAAGATGCGGGCAGGGATGATACGCTGCTGAATTTGCTCAGTGAAAATAAAGCCAATACCGGGGCGGGAGCGCGACTCCATTTAAAACAATCGTTCATGACAGCCGGCAAAGCGTTTAAAGCGATAGACGCGCCGACGCAATCGGTCATTGTGCCGTATGGGCAGGGCAAAGACTTGATTACCGAACTCTGTGGTATTGCCAAGAAGTTCGATGCCGCCGGTTATTACGCTTGCTTGAAACAGGCGCAAAAATTCAGCGTTAACGTTTTTCCGAACACGTGGAAACAATTGCTGGAACGAAAAGCCGTCTACGAGATTCAGGGAGAAGGCGTGTATTACCTGGACCAGCGTTATTACAGTGACGAATTCGGTTTATCTACCGAACCGGTCGGTAAAGCCATGGCGGACATTTTGTAGGCTATGGCGTCGTAATTAGCGGAAGTATTAAGCGTCGCATAAGTTTTCGCGCTCAAATTTAGCGTATCAACTGAATTCACGCTTTGCATTCGATGCACGAACTTTTGAGACAACTAATAGTTGATGCAGGGCAGTAAGTTGAAATGTAAGCTTTGTTGTCGTGCATATTAGTTCAAGTTGGAGACTGGGGAATTGATGATAATATTTATAAACAAATCATTGACTGAAGAATAAAAGTTTACCGAAGCTGAAACCTAACATATACTCTAGATTCAAATCTGAAATTGAAAGGAGTAGATATGTCTAATAAGTGGGTGTTTAGCGTTTCGAAAACCGAAGACGATCATTTTTTATTTTTTGGGAAAGTCCCTAAAGAAATAATGATGATGACGGTAAAAGCTGTTGCAGGTGTAGGCGCTGTTATGGCAATAATTAAGCAGTATTTTTTTAGTTAAATACTAGGTCGCGCCTCATACAGGCGCGTGGATTGAAAAAGTCATTGATTTGTTTTGTAAATTATTGTCATCGCCGGCTTAATGCCGGCGATGTGGATTAATAGAAAATGGCTTACAGTCCTCCCGCTGCTGGAGATATTTATATCTACGAAATTTTAAAATTCTTGAAAGTCTAAGTGCATAAAGCCTGTCGGTAAGACTCATCCCAAAGTTGCATCGCATTCAATTAAAGCCCAAACAACCACAACTAGAGGAGCGCAAGTGAAAAACAGCATTAGTTTTCGATTATGGGGCCGGTATGCGCTGTTTACCGATCCCATCACCAAAGTGGGTGGTGAAAAATGTTCGTACCACCTGCCGACCTACGAGGCAATTAAAGGCGTGCTCAAGTCCATTTACTGGAAGCCGACCCTGATCTGGCATGTCGATAAAGTCAAGATCATCAAACCGCTATGCACCCAAACCAAAGGAACCAAACCGTTAGTCTGGGGCGGAGGCAATAGTTTGGCGATTTATACCTTCCTGCGCGATGTCGAATATCAGGTCCAGGCGCATTTCGAATGGAACGAACATCGTCCCGAACTGGCAGGCGACCGTATCGACGGCAAGCATTACAACATTCTGAAACGCACCCTGGAAAAAGGCGGCCGGCAGGATATTTTCTTGGGCACACGTGACTGCCAAGCCTATGTCGAACCTTGCGAATTCGGCTCCGGCGAGGGCTTTTACGATACCACGCCGGAATTGGCATTCGGTTTGATGTTCCATAGCTTTGCTTACCCGGACGAGACCGGCACGGAAGAATTACGCAGCCAATTTTGGCAGGCAACGCTGAAAAATGGGATTTTGGAATTTCCCCGTCCCGAACATTGCCCGGTAAGCCGCTTCGTCCGGCCGATGAGCGTCAAACCGTTCGGCGTCGGCGCCAACCTGTTGGCCGTTGCCGATGAGGAGGCGCAATTATGAGTTGGATGGAAAAGCTTTATCAGACTTATGAGGCCGGCATATTGCTCGATTTGCCCCAAGCGCAATTGCCGATGGCGACCAGTCATACCTTGCAAAACGCGCATATCAATATCGTGCTCGATGGCGAAGGTAACTTTAAACGCGCATCCGTACTGGAGAAGACGCAGATTGTTTTGCCAGCCACCGAAAGTTCCGCCAGCCGAAGCAGCGGCGAAGCGCCGCATCCGCTTGCCGATAAATTGCAATATGTCGCCAAGGACTATCAACATTTCGGCGGACAGAAAAAAGCCTATTTTGACGGATACAAAAAACAATTACAGACATGGTGCGAATCGGCTCATGCGCACGACAAAGTCAAAGCCGTGTGCAGCTATGTCGAGAAAGGCACGGTGATCCGGGATTTGCTGGACCACAAAATTGTCTTTGCCGGACCGGACAACGTGCTGTTGACGCAGTGGAACAGCGACAACGGCGAAGCGCCAGCTCTTTTCAAAGTGCTGCCCAAGGAAAAAGGCAAACTGGATCAAGGTTCCGCGTTGGTTTGCTGGACGGTCGAAAGCGGTTCCGATGCCAATGCCGACACCTGGAAAGACCCGTCTATTCAGGCTAGCTGGATCGCTTACGATACTGCGGACGGCGGCAATACCGGCTTATGTTATATCACCGGTCACGAACAAACGCTGGCTACCAACCATCCGGCCAAAGTGCGGCATTCCGGCGATAAAGCGAAGCTGATTTCCTCGAACGACACCAGCGGTTTTACCTATAAAGGGCGATTTCTGGAGGACATGCAGGCCAGTGCCATCGGTTTTGATGTGTCGCAAAAAGCCCACAATGCGTTGCGCTGGCTGATTTCGAGACAAGGTTACAGAAACGGCGATCAAGCTTATGTGTCATGGGCCGTGTCGGGCAAAGCCATACCCGAACCTTTGCAAGATACCTGGTCGATGCTCGACCATGACGGTGAATATGACCTTGATGAAGTTGATGAACAAGCGGAGCTCGAACCAGCGCCCAGCCAAGACCACAGCCTTGATTTAGGCCAGTCGTTCGCGTTGAAACTGAAAAAACGCCTGGCCGGTTATGCCGCAAAACTAAGCCCTTCCGAACAGATTATCATCATGGGTATTGATTCGGCTACGCCGGGCCGCATGGGCATCATCTATTACCGCGAATTGTTTAGCCACGATTTCCTTAATCGTCTCGAAACCTGGCATAGCGGATTCGCCTGGCCTCAGCGCCACATTGTCGAAGTAGCCGACAGTACCGGAAAAAAGCCTAAAACCAAAGTGATATGGCCGGTTAGTTCGCCGGTGCCGATGGCAATAGCCAAGGCCGCTTACGGCGAAAACGTGACCGACACCCTGAAGAAAAAAGTCATCGAGCGCTTGGTCCCTTGCATCATCGACAGCCAGCCGCTGCCCAGGGATTTGCTTCAAAGCTGTGTGCGTAGCGCCACTAACCGCAATAGCTATGCCGGCGATATGCAATGGCTGTGGGAGAAAAATTTAGGCATCGCTTGCGCGCTCTACCGAGGCTATTACCACCGACATCCCGATTCAACTCAACAAAGAGACTACGCTATGGCACTAGAAGAAAACTACCACTCCCGCGACTATCTGTACGGACGGCTGTTAGCCATAGCCGAACGAATAGAAGAAGTCGCGTTAAACCTGAGCGGAGAAAATCGCTCGACCACCGCCGCGCGGCTGATGCAACGCTTTGCCGACCGCCCTTATGCCACGTGGCGGAACATCGAATTGGCGTTGCAGCCGTATATGCAGCGTTTGCGCGTATCGCGGGCCGGTTTTTTAGCCAATCGATTAAAAGAAATAGACACCATTATCTCGCTGTTTGAGCCCGCAGAATTCACCAGCAAGAATCCGTTATCCGGCGAATTCTTATTAGGCTACCACTGCCAACGGCAAAAATTCAGAACCAAATCCGAAACTTCAGACGACACATCATCACAAGGAGACTCAGAATGAGCGCATTAAACAACAAAATCGACTTTGCGATTATCTTCAGCGTTAAGCACGCCAACCCGAATGGCGACCCGCTGAACGGCAATCGTCCGCGCACCGATTACGACGGTTTCGGCGAAATTACCGATGTGTGCCTGAAACGTAAAATCCGCGACCGCTTGCAAACGGAAGGGCATTCCATTTTTGTCCAGTCCGACGAGAAAAAAAGCGACGGCATGCCCAGCCTTAAACACCGGGCTGAGGCTGAGTCGCCGGTCGGGCTCGGCAAGGAAGCGTTCAATCCGAAGAAAAACAGCAAAGATCAAACCGCGGCGATGGCCTGCGACAAGTGGCTGGATGTTCGGGCCTTCGGTCAAGTCTTTGCGTTTGGCAAGGAGGCCGATGCCGCGGGCGTATCTATTGCGATCAGGGGACCGGTCACCATTCAATCGGCGTTTAGCGTCGAGCCGGTCAGCATTACCAGCACCCAGATCACCAAAAGCGTTAACGGCGAAGGCGACGGCACTAAAAAAGGTTCGGACACCATGGGCATGAAACATCGCGTAGACAGTGCAATCTACGTTGCCTTGGGCGCAATGACGCCGCAACTGGCCGACAAAACCGGGTTTAGCGATGCCGACGCAGACAGCATCAAAGCGGTTTTACCCAAACTATTTGAAGGCGATGCTTCGTCTGCCAGGCCGGAAGGTTCGATGGCCGTTAGTAAAGTCATTTGGTGGCAGCATAATTCGAAAGCCGGGCAGTATTCGTCGGCCAAGGTTCATAACTCGCTGGCAGTTCATCCCGACGGCAGCTATGAATTAATTGAACTTGCGGGTTTACAGCCTGAAATCATTGACGGGTTTTAAGGCGGACGATGAGAGCATAAATTGTAGTTGTGCCGGTTCTTCGGAACGTTGCGCGTTAGACCTTCCAGGTTTTAAAAACCTGGAAGGTCTGCTTATCGGCCGGCTTTCCGCCTAACGCCAGGTACGGAACGGTCGGATGGCGGCATCTCGCGGATACTTGGGGATAACGGTCAGCGCAACGCGCGGGAACGCGAAACACCATAACTTAATAACAACCATGCAAAGCCAAGAACCCATCTACCTATCACGCCTGCAACATTACCTGTTTTGCCCCCGGCAATTCGCGTTAATCGAATTGGAAGATGTCTGGACGGAAAACCAGTTCACCGCCGAAGGCCAGGTATTGCATCAACGGGTGAATCAAGCCGACCAGCAAAAACGCGGTTCCATTCGTACCGTATGGGCTTTACGTCTGGCAAACGAAGAACTGGGCATCGAAGGCGTCGCCGATGTCGTCGAATACCATAAACAGCCCGATGCGACGGAAACTCCCTATCCGATTGAATACAAACGCGGCAAGCCGAAGACCAACCGTGCCGACGAAGTGCAGCTTTGCGCCCAGGCACTCTGTTTGGAAGAAATGCACGGCGTAGCGGTGCCGGAAGGCGCGCTGTTTTACGGCGAAGTTCGCCGCCGGCATCCGGTGGTTTTCGATACGGCATTGCGCGATTTAACCCGGCAAACCATTCTGGCCTGCCGCGCTATCGTGCAAACCAAAGCCACTCCCAAAGCACAGTATCAAGCGAAAAAATGCCGGGCTTGTTCGCTGATCGACCAATGCCATCCCAACGGTTTCGGTAAATCCGCCGCCGCATGGTTGGCGCAACAACTGACAAAGGATTAAACATGCGCCCTTTACGCAACGTTATTTATATCCAAACGCAAAATTCCTGGTTGCATAAAGACAATGACAACCTGGTGTTAAAAGTCGATAAGGAAACCAAAGCCCGCGTGCCGATACACAAGCTGCAAGGTTTAGTCTGTTTCGGGCAAGTGACGATTTCGCCTTACCTGATGGCGCACTGTTCTGAAAACGGCATCACCATTACCTTTTTAAATATGTTCGGCAAATACCTGGCGCGCGTCGAAGGACCGGTTAGCGGCAATGTGCTGTTACGCAGAACGCAACATCTAAGCGGGCATGATGTGGAAAAAAGCGTCGCCATTGCGCAAACCATGCTGACAGGCAAGCTTTATAACCAGCGTTATGTGCTCAGGCGATACCTGCGCGATCATGGCGAAAATATCGGCGATGACAAAGCGCTTGCCGAATTGGAAACCGCCGAGAAACGCCTGACCCGCTGTTTGGCGCAATTGGCCGATTGCAAAAGCATCGATACCTTGATGGGACGCGAAGGCGAAGCGGCGCAAGTGTACTTCGGCATGTTTAAGCATTTGATCCGGCAAAACGATTTTGAATTTGACGCCCGAAGACGCAGGCCGCCGACCGATCCGGTCAATGCGTTACTGTCGTTTTGTTACACGCTGTTGACTCATGATTGCCGTTCCGCGCTGGAAACCACCGGACTTGATCCGGCCAGCGGTTTTTTGCATCAACTGCGTAGCGGCAGGCCGTCATTGGCATTGGATCTGGCCGAAGAATTCAGGCCGATGATTGATCGCTTTGTGTTGTCGTTAATTAACAAGCGGCAATTGCTTATTAAGGACTTTGAGACTTGGCCGAATGGGTCGGTCACCTTAAAAGATGAACCTCGCAAAACATTATTGGCGGCTTGGCAAGATCGCAAGCAGGATACTTTAATGCATCCGTGGTTTGAAGAAACCGTGCCGGTCGGTTTGTTACCCTGGCTACAGGCACAAGTGCTGGCGCGATTCTTACGCGGCGATTGCGATAGTTACGTGCCGTTTTTATGGAAATAAAGAGGAGTATTTAAGATGATGATTTTAGTGACCTACGATGTCAGTTTTAAAAACGAATCGGGACCGAAACGCCTGCGCAGAATGGCTAAATTATGCTTGGTGTACGGACAGCGGGTTCAGTATTCGGTATTTGAAATTGAAGTGGATATGGCGCAATGGACGAAGTTAAAAAACGATTTGATCGGCGTCATGGATGAATCGTTGGATAGCTTAAGGTTTTATTACTTGGGCAATAATTGGGAGCGCCGGGTTGAACATATCGGCGCCAAAACCGTATTGGATTTAAACGGCTTGTTATTGTTGTAATGCGAACCTGAAGCTCGCATAAAAAAGCGATGTTTTTGTGTTTTATCTAGGGTATTGATTATTAGGCGTTTTTCTTGTTGTAGGGGAGGTGGGTTATAATGCTTTTGGCAGATGCTTTGACCGGTTCGCAAATAATGGGCTTTTGGGCTATTAGATTCAATGGGTTAAGCGGATGCCGTCGCGCCTCATGTGGGCGCGTGGATTGAAACGATGTAGACATCATGCGGTGGCATGGCGGCGATAGTCGCGCCTCATGTGGGCGCGTGGATTGAAACCGAAAATATGTCAAACAGTTGGTAACCGATAGGGTCGCGCCTCATGTGGGCGCGTGGATTGAAACGGAGCAAAGATCTGAAGAAAACAATAAAAACAAGTCGCGCCTCATGTGGGCGCGTGGATTGAAACATATGGAGTTAGGCCGCATTATTCAATTTCGCCGTCGCGCCTCATGTGGGCGCGTGGATTGAAACGGTGATAGTTCGAGGCGTTAGGCGTGTAGTCATGAGTCGCGCCTCATGTGGGCGCGTGGATTGAAACACTTTTGTGAAGTTCCAAGAATCAGAATTAATAGGTCGCGCCTCATGTGGGCGCGTGGATTGAAACGACACCTGATAAGGAGCGGGTGCGGATGATTCGTCGCGCCTCATGTGGGCGCGTGGATTGAAACGCTCAAAAAACTACGTTCAGTAGCGCTCAGATTGTCGCGCCTCATGTGGGCGCGTGGATTGAAACGCTGCGCCGGTCGCTATATGTACACCGGGAATCGTCGCGCCTCATGTGGGCGCGTGGATTGAAACGGTTGTAAAGCCGTTAAAGATCCTTTCCACCTCGTCGCGCCTCATGTGGGCGCGTGGATTGAAACTGAAAATAGGCATTGGATAGCACCGAATAATCCGTCGCGCCTCATGTGGGCGCGTGGATTGAAACTTGGCGGACTGTTGCGCCAAGGCCATCACCGAGTCGCGCCTCATGTGGGCGCGTGGATTGAAACCTTAACCCAGAGTGGATAAATCCAACACAATATGTCGCGCCTCATGTGGGCGCGTGGATTGAAACATGCCATCGGCAATAATCTGATCATATTCCTCGTGTCGCGCCTCATGTGGGCGCGTGGATTGAAACACCGTTAACTATGGTTATCCGTCCTGGCGGCATGTCGCGCCTCATGTGGGCGCGTGGATTGAAACTTTAAAAATATCCCCCGGCTCGGCATTTACGGTGTCGCGCCTCATGTGGGCGCGTGGATTGAAACTGTCACTGACGGCGAGGCGGGTACAGTGACAGAGTCGCGCCTCATGTGGGCGCGTGGATTGAAACACGACCTGTCACTAACAATCTTTTTCCGCGTCGTCGCGCCTCATGTGGGCGCGTGGATTGAAACATTGCCCCAAGGCGCTGTATTGTTATCCATCGTCGTCGCGCCTCATGTGGGCGCGTGGATTGAAACCCGTGCGAGGCTTGCGGTCTGATTTTTAAAACGTCGCGCCTCATGTGGGCGCGTGGATTGAAACTTCGTGGCCCCGGCTTTTTAACAACTCATACAACGTCGCGCCTCATGTGGGCGCGTGGATTGAAACTTTGGTCGAGTTGATTGGCGAGTGGTCGATTAGTGTCGCGCCTCATGTGGGCGCGTGGATTGAAACTGGAATTGTGTAAGACATTTACCGATGACGGCAGTCGCGCCTCATGTGGGCGCGTGGATTGAAACGATATCGATGCGGTAAGAGCGTTGCATGTCATTCGTCGCGCCTCATGTGGGCGCGTGGATTGAAACCTGCTGGCGGCATCTTAAAGACTGCGGCCATGGTCGCGCCTCATGTGGGCGCGTGGATTGAAACTCTTTTTTTGTGTTTTTTAGCAGCGCTCGGGTGGTCGCGCCTCATGTGGGCGCGTGGATTGAAACATGGCCGAGATGCAAAAGGCAAGTGCTGAACGGTCGCGCCTCATGTGGGCGCGTGGATTGAAACGCTGACGTGGGAGGCCTGGACAGCTGCGCCGAGTCGCGCCTCATGTGGGCGCGTGGATTGAAACACCGACTAAACGCCGCGCATGATGGTCTAAAAGTCGCGCCTCATGTGGGCGCGTGGATTGAAACAGTACCGCCGGAATTGATTGTACGGCCGTTAGTGTCGCGCCTCATGTGGGCGCGTGGATTGAAACATAAAAATAGCCGATTGCCAACAGCATGGCTTGTCGCGCCTCATGTGGGCGCGTGGATTGAAACATCGGCAATGAATGGATTAAATCCTGGAAAATGTCGCGCCTCATGTGGGCGCGTGGATTGAAACCCGGATTGGCCCGCTTGCCACGTAGACGGAGCGTCGCGCCTCATGTGGGCGCGTGGATTGAAACTATTAACGTAACAATAAGTTTATTTTTCATAAGTCGCGCCTCATGTGGGCGCGTGGATTGAAACTAAATTTATGGTTAAAAGATAATGTAGCCTACACGTCGCGCCTCATGTGGGCGCGTGGATTGAAACAGCACCAATTACGGCATTGATGAGCCCGAATCGTCGCGCCTCATGTGGGCGCGTGGATTGAAACGGTGTACCGGAGTTGCCGGTTTCGGTAGCTCCCGTCGCGCCTCATGTGGGCGCGTGGATTGAAACATGGACGATCTTTGTAGGCACATAAAGGAACTCGTCGCGCCTCATGTGGGCGCGTGGATTGAAACTGCTCGACAGCCGCACCCACCCGATCAACCACGTCGCGCCTCATGTGGGCGCGTGGATTGAAACGCAACATGCCGTCAAATAAAGCAGGATTTTGTGGTCGCGCCTCATGTGGGCGCGTGGATTGAAACAAAGGGGATTTGAATGTTAACGCTTAATCCATCGTCGCGCCTCATGTGGGCGCGTGGATTGAAACTGCCAATCCAGGCGAGTATCAGGGGCGTCCAGCCGTCGCGCCTCGCGTGGGCGCGTGGATTGAAACAACTAGACCCGCCCGGCGGGTTTTTTATAGCCGTCGCGCCTCACGTGGGCGCGTGGATTGAAACGCCGGCGGCGGTGGCGCTAGCACCGGCATCTTGTCGCGCCTCGCGTGGGCGTGCTCGTCGTTATACACAAATCCAGTTGTCCCCAGAACGTCGTCATACCGGCACGGATGCCGCTATCCAGTGCCATGGACGGTAACTTGGCGGTTCTACAGGTATTTGAGTGACGCGAAGTTTCACCTCCCTGTGCCTGGGTTCCGGCATAACCCACAGGGATGTGGGGAATGCAGATATTGCAGGAGCAAATATCTGCCCCTGCCGGAACGACGGCGTCTCGCAGGCACTTGTGTATAACGACGGGCGCAGGCACATGGATTGAATCAACTAGGAAATAACAGTGCAAACGCTGTTGACGGAAGAGTCCCGGAACAAATTCCGGTTAACCCCGGATAAGCGTGAGCAAGCGCCGCATCTATTGCTCATGCGATTGTCCTTAACCTTTTCCGGGCAGCATCCCAACCGAGCCGGGTTTGATGCGTTTGCAGGTTACGACCACGTCTTCCAAATGACACTGGCTTTTACCCTGATTAGCGCCGGCGCAGGGTGTGCAGGCGGCCTTGCCTTCATCTTTCACTTTTTCAACATGCCAGCCGTAGCCTTGCGACTGACAAAAGGTTTTGGAGTATCGGCTGATGTTGTAGGGTTTTGCCGCTGTTGCCATGGCTTCGGATTCCGCTTCACAGTTCGCGGAGTTCAGTGTGTTAGCCATCAGGTCGCGGTAAATATATTCTGTCGCCAACGTGGTTCCGGAAAACAAAGTTAATGCCGCCGACAGGCATATTAAATTAAGTTTCATGGTTCTCTCCTCATTATTATTTTAGTGATGTGTCCATGCCACGGCTTGCCGCCGATCCGTTCAAAAGTTTGGCGCGGCTATGCAAGACGGCGTTTGGGCATGAAGGATAACGGATGCCAAGTTCAGTTCAGTACGCGGATATTCATCTGCGCCGCTTCCTCTTCCAACTGCTGTTTGATCGGTGCGAATTTTTCGTTCTCGCTTTGTTTAACCATCGCAATGACAACAAATAAGGTAAATACGGTGCAACCGACATACAGCCAGAATTTGTCTTTTGTTTGTGTTTGTTCGCTCATTTTCAGCTCCTCTATAAATCATCAATGAATGCGCCAAGGCCGATATGAAAATATCAACGCCGGAACGGGGTTTTACCTGAGTAACTACTTCATCTTGATCGTTTTGAGCTGTCAGCTGCTTCGAGTGGCAAGCGGATGGCGCAGAATATTCTCTGTCGATGATAGTAGCGGATCAATACTATAAGAGAGGCTTGAGAATGCTGTCAACTAAATATCGATTCGATATGAGTTGGCTGTATCAAAATTTATTACACCCGGAATAACGAGCTCAGCGTTAAGGCCGTACATCCGAAACTGCACCCTGAGGCAAATTCTGCGATAATGATCACAAGTATTCCGCCTATAAATTGCCGGATTCATGTCGGCTATAACTATTTATTCAACAACGTATCTATGAACGAAACAGCAATATTCAAACCTTGTGATTTGGTTATCTTCGGCGCTTTGGGCGATTTATCCCGTCGCAAGCTGCTTATTTCCTTGTATCGGCTTGAAAAAGCCAATTTGATTGAAGCTGACACTCGTATCATAGGGATCGACCAGCATGAGGGGGATGATTCGGGCTTTGTCGAGATTATCCATAACAGTCTGCAAGAGTTTTTAAACGAAGTAATCGATGAAGAAATCTGGGCGCGCTATTCGGTCAGGTTTTCCTACCTGAAAATGGATTTGACCCAGTTGGATCAATACCAGCGCTTGCGTAGCGCGATCAATGGCAGCTCCAGGGTGATGGTGAACTATTTCGCGGTTGCGCCTTTCTTATTTACCAATATTTGCCAGGGCTTGGCTAAAAGCGGCGTGTTAAACGAAGAGTCGCGGATGGTGATGGAAAAACCGATCGGCCACGACCTTAAATCGTCTAAAGAAATTAACGATGCGGTCGCCGAGGTGTTCAGCGAAAGCCAGGTTTTCCGTATCGACCATTATCTGGGCAAGGAAACGGTGCTGAATTTATTGGCCTTGCGTTTCGCCAATTCGATTTTTACCACTAACTGGAACCACAATACCATTGATCATATTCAGATTACTGTCGCTGAAGAAGTCGGTATCGAAGGGCGCTGGGATTATTTCGACAAAACCGGGCAGTTGCGCGACATGCTGCAAAATCACCTGTTGCAGATTTTGACCTTTGTGGCGATGGAGCCGCCGGTTAACCTGGAAGCGCAAAGCATACGCAATGAAAAAATAAAAGTTCTGTCCGCTCTACGGCCGATTACCAAAGAAAATGCCAAACAAAAAACAGTTCGTGGACTGTATTCGGCGGGGGAGATCAACGGTAAGCCGGTGCCGGGCTATCTTGAAGAAGAGGGCGCTAATACCGAGAGTACGACGGAAAGCTTTGTCGCCTTGAAAGTGGCTATCGATAACTGGCGCTGGGCCGGCGTGCCGTTTTATTTACGCACCGGCAAACGGATGAAATTCAAGCGGACTGAAATCGTCGTTAATTTTAAGCAGTTGCCGCATAACATTTTTAAAGAAAGTTTTGAGGATTTGCCGTCGAATAAACTGATCATTCACTTACAGCCTAGGGAAGGCGTTGAAATCCAGGTGCTCAATAAGATACCGGGTATCGACGAGAATATTAAATTGCAAAAAACCAAGCTGGACTTGAGCTTTTCCGACATATTTAAGAACAGCAAGATTTTCGGCGGTTATGAGAAATTGGTGCTTGAAGCGATGCGCGGCAATCCCACGCTGTTTTTGAGCCGCGAGGAAATTGAGCATGCCTGGACATGGATCGATTCGATACAGGATGCGTGGGCGCATATGGATGCTATACCCGCCCCCTATGCAGCCGGTACTTGGGGGCCTAAGGCCGCCGATAAGTTAATTGCTAGGGATGAAAGAACTTGGGAAGAGGAGCCGGAAGAAAAATAGCTTAGGACCTGAATATAAGTTTCCAGTTCCGGAGTGCAGGCTCCGCCTGCTTTGCAAGCGAAGCTTGCACTCCAAAATACCCGAAAACTTTAGTTCGCTTACTTATGTACGCATCGCGTACCGTTTTCCAGGCTCAATAAACACCCTGGCTGTCTTACTCATTGATTAATGTAGAAGGAAAAGAATGATGCATCCCGTATTAGAAAAAGTAACTAACGAAGTCATTGAGCGCAGTCGCGAAACGCGCTCCGCTTATTTGGCTCGCGTCGATGCGGCCGCAAAAAAAGAGCCGCACCGCGCCGAACTGGCTTGCGGTAATTTGGCTCATGCGTTTGCCGCTTGCGGAGCCGGCGAGAAAGCCGACTTAACCGGCCAGCAAAAAGCCAATATCGCGATTATCTCTTCTTATAACGATATGTTGTCGGCGCATGAACCGTATAAAGATGCGCCTGCGCTGATCAAGGCGGCAATCAAGGAAGCGGGCGGCGTTGCCCAGTTTGCCGGCGGCGTGCCGGCGATGTGCGACGGCGTGACCCAAGGCCGTCCCGGTATGGAACTGTCGCTGTTCAGTCGCGATGTGATTGCGATGGCGACGGCTGTAAGCTTGAGCCATAACATGTTCGATGGCGCGCTGTATTTGGGCGTTTGCGACAAGATCGTGCCCGGCTTGTTGATCGGCGCGTTGAGTTTCGGTCATTTGCCGGCGGTGTTCGTGCCGGCGGGGCCGATGCCCAGCGGCTTGTCCAACAAAGAAAAAGTCCGTATCCGCCAGCTTTACGCCGAGGGCAAGATCGGCCGAAAAGAGCTGCTGGAGTCCGAGGCCGCGTCTTATCACAGCGCGGGTACTTGTACTTTTTACGGCACAGCGAACAGCAACCAGATGATGGTTGAGATTATGGGCCTGCATTTGCCGGGCAGTTCGTTTATCAACCCTTACACGCCGTTGCGCGATGAGTTGACCAAAGCAGCGGCTAGACAAGTCTTGAAATTTACCGCGATGGGCGATGATTTTCGTCCTATCGGCCGCGTGATCGACGAGAAAGCGATTATCAACGCGATCATCGGTTTATTGGCAACCGGCGGCTCCACCAATCATACAATCCATTTGATCGCCATTGCCCGTGCGGCCGGCATCATTATCAACTGGGATGATTTTGATCAATTGTCCAGGGCGGTGCCGTTGTTAACCCGTATTTACCCGAACGGCCAGGCCGACATCAACCACTTCCAGGCCGCCGGCGGCATGGGCGTGTTGATTGCCGAACTGTTAAGGAACGGTCTGTTGCATGAAGATATTCTGACTGTTGCCGATCAGCGCGGCATGGGCCAGTATCATCAAGAGCCCAAGTTGGTTGACGGTAAATTAGTCTGGGAGTCCGGCCCGGAAGCTTCTTTGGATGCGGAAGTGATCAGTACCGTTGCCAAGCCTTTTGCCGCCAGTGGCGGTTTACATGTTATGCACGGCAATCTAGGGCGCGGAGTATCCAAGATTTCCGCGGTAGCGGAAAAACACCAAGTCGTTGAGGCGCCTGCGATGGTGTTCGACGATCAGGACGATGTGGTTGCGGCCTTTAAACGCGGCGAAATGGACAAGGATGTGATTGTCGTTCTGCGTTTCCAGGGACCTAAATCCAACGGTATGCCGGAATTGCACAAATTGACGCCGTCCTTGGGCGTATTGCAGGATAAAGGCTTTAAAGTTGCGTTAGTTACGGATGGACGGATGTCCGGCGCTTCGGGTAAAGTGCCTTCGGCTATCCATATGTGTCCTGAATGTGAAGAAGGCGGCCCATTAACGAAAGTGCGTGACGGCGACATCATTCACTTGAATACACAAACCGGCGAGGTCAACGTGCTGGTAGATGCAGCTGAATTTGATGCCCGCGTTCCGGCCGCCAATAGCGCGAAAGGCCACCATTTCGGCATGGGGCGCGAATTGTTCGGCAGTTTCCGCCTGGGCGCGTCATCCGCTGAAACCGGCGCCAGCAATCTGTTTGTCGTCGATTAATAACTATAATAATTTGGTACAAGAGCATGGCTAAAAACAACTGGAAAATTCAACCCGACATTATTTTAAACACTTGCCCGGTGATGCCTGTGATGGTCATCCAGAATCTGGATGAAGCGGTTCCGCTGGCTCAGGCCTTGGTCGCGGGCGGCATTAAAGTGCTGGAAATAACGCTACGCACTCCGATAGCGCTGGATGCGATCAAGCTTATCAGCAGCGAGGTTAAAGACGCGATTGTCGGCGCCGGCACGATTACTACGCCGGAACAATTAAAAGCCGCGGAAGAGGCGGGTGCTGTTTTTGCGATTAGTCCCGGATTAACGCCGAGACTTTTAGAGGCGGCCATTGGCGGAAATATCGCATTGATTCCGGGCATATCGACGTTGTCGGAATTGATGTTGGGCATGGAATACGGCTTGGATCATTTCAAATTTTTCCCGGCCGAAGCGGCGGGCGGCATACCGATGCTGAAATCTATCGCGGGTCCTATTCCCGGCGCGACTTTTTGCCCGACCGGCGGGATTTCGCCGGAAAATTACAATAGTTATTTACAGTTAAGCAATGTGGCCTGCGTTGGCGGATCATGGCTGGCCCCTGCGGATGTGGTAAAATCGAAGAACTGGGCTAAGGTGACTGAACTGGCAAAACATGCGATAGACAGGGCGTCTGTTTCGGTTTGAGTTCATTCTTTACGCCATCATTCATTAGAATAAAATGATTTTTCGGGGTTTGTTATAGAGCCTGGAGTTAGTAAAGCGACATTTGCTCCTTCTCCCTGAGGGACAAATCCGCCGGGAGCGGATTTGCACTTGCCCGTAGGGTGGCGGACAGGACAGTCCGCCATGATTAGGTTGGGATGAGGGGGATAAAATAGGCTTTTTCCTTATTTTGCTTTCCCCTCTCCCTCTGGACGACTGCATGGACAGATATTTGCTCCTGCAATATCTGCATTTCCCACATCCCTGTGGGTCATGCAGGAGGTAGAGCAATGCAGGAGCAATTGCCGAGAGGGCTTTTTATCGCTTTATTAACTAAGGATTCTATAGTTGCAGCAAACTCCGTTTTAAAATGTTAGCCAAGATTAAGAAGTACACTCAATTGGCGTGGTAAACCGTTTACCGAACCTTTTAATGACGCTACAGACCATGTTTCAAAACCGAGAGAGCCCATGACTAAATTGCGCAGTGTTACCTTAAATGAGAAGGCTCAGTCTTTATGTGAGTTGCCTGTTTTATCCGGAACGACGGGGCCTGATGTAATAGATATTCAATCTTTGTATCATCAGACCGGCATGTTTACCTATGATCCCGGCTTTACTTCCACGGCCAGTTGCAGTTCAGCGATAACTTATATAGACGGTGAAGCGGGAATATTGCTTTATCGCGGTTACCCTATCGAACAGCTTGCCGAACATTGTACATTTTTAGAAGTTTGCTATCTGTTGCTGAATGGTGAGTTGCCTGCTCCTGATGAAATGCAGCAATTTGAAAGCACTATAACCATGCACACGATGGTGCATGACCAGCTGACTAACTTTTTCAAAGGCTTTCGCCGCGATGCTCATCCGATGGCGATTATGGTGGCTGTCGTTGGTGCGTTGTCATCGTTTTATCATGATGCGTTGGATATTAAGTCCAAAAAAGACCGCGATTTGAGCGCTATCCGCCTGATCGCCAAAGTGCCGACGATTGTGGCGATGTGCCATAAATACAGTACCGGCTTGCCGTTTATGTATCCGCAAAACAAGCTAAGTTATGTGGAAAACTTTATGCGCATGATGTTGGGCACGCCTTGCGACGATTTCGAGCCTAATCCGGTGTTGGTTAGGGCGCTGGACAGAATCCTGATTCTTCATGCCGATCATGAACAAAACGCCTCGACTTCAACGGTGCGTCTAGCAGGTTCCAGCGGCGCTAATCCCTATGCCTGCATTACTGCCGGGATTGCCTGCCTTTGGGGCGCGGCTCATGGCGGCGCCAATGAAGCCGTGCTCAATATGCTGGAAGAGATTGACGATGTTTCGAACATTGCCAAATTTATCGGCAAGGCCAAGGATAAAAGCGACCCGTTCAGGCTTATGGGCTTCGGTCACCGGGTTTATAAGCATTATGATCCGCGCGCCACATTGATGCGCGAGACCTGTCATGAGGTGCTGACCGAACTCGGCTTGCATGATGACAAGATATTTAAGTTGGCGCTGGAATTGGAACGCATTGCTCTTGAAGACGAATATTTCATCGAGAAAAAACTTTACCCGAACGTCGATTATTACTCCGGCATCGTGCTTCATGCATTAGGCATACCCACTAATATGTTTACCGCGATGTTTGCGATGGGACGAACCGTAGGCTGGATTTCCCATTGGGATGAAATGATAGCGGATCCCGAACAAAAAATCGGACGGCCAAGGCAGCTTTATACCGGTAAAACAAAGCGCGATATACCGCCGCAGCATATCAAACGGGGTTAATGTCGCAACTTTCTCGCAATAATCTGAATCGATTAAGCTTCAAGTTCCGGCAAAAATGGACTTTGCCGGATTTGTGAATAGGTGGGTTTAACTTCGCATTAATGCCAACTTATGCAGGAAGTCCATATTATTGATTCCCACTCAAATCGACGTTTAATGCATCAAGGCAAATTTTGATCCTGACTCAAATGAACTACAGTATTGGATTTTTCATTTGCTCTAACAGTTGTTCAATATTTTCTTGCTTTCTTTTGTTCCACTCGATAGATGCCGCTTCAGTCCAGTATGAGTGTGAATTTAAAAAATTGAGCGTGCTTTCAAGCCATTCCTTCCTTGATATTTTATAACCGTATTCGCTTAATTCGAGCCATAAAGTATTTGATAATGCAGAAAAATTATCCGCCCCAAAATGGCAGAGATCGGCGTCGCACATTATTTTTTCTAACAGGTTATTAACCGTTTGAGGTAGAGATGTTGCCATGATAATGGTTTTAACGGTTTCTATCTGCTTTGGGCTATAAGCGAACCTCGGCAATAGTTCGGCGGCGATTGATGCGCCAATAACTTCGTTGTTTTCATATTGCACGATATAACCAATATCATGAAGGACGGCGGCCGATAAAAGTAATATTAATTGTTCGCCTTTGATATTTTTTAAATCGGCCAAACGCTCAGCGGCCGGCAATACATAGTCTCTTGTATGATGAATGCCGTGATAATAAAGACGCGGGTTTAATTCGGATTCCAATTTCGCAAAGACATACCTTTTCATCTTTTCATATTCAGGCATTTTCATTGAATGACTCGATTCTCAAGTTGCTCGTTAAATACAATATAGAAGCAAGAGTTAATGCTAAAATATTTTTAAATAAATGGGGTATTTATTTGTGTTTTTGGCGTAACCTAACTTAATTATTGAGTTATTAAGATAGATGGCCAATAAACTTTACATAAATATAAATTAAAACTTAAAAAATAACTTCCTAGGGAGTCATAAATGGGCGAAAAAGAAAAAATAGACCGGGTAAAACAGTATTTAAAAGGAGAAGTGATTTTTCAAGAAGGTCAGCCCAGTGAACATTTCTATATTCTACAGAAAGGTGAAGTAGAGGTCTCTATTAAAAGACACGAAAAGCGATTTGTTATTAATACCCTAGGGCCGGGAGATTTTTTTGGCGAAATGGGGCTGCTTTCCAATGAGCCTCGATCAGCTTCGTGTAAAGCAATGACTTTTGTTGAAGTTATTCGAGTTAATAATGAGGATTTTACAAAACTCTTAAAAAATTCACATCCTTTAAACGGTAAAATCATAAACTTATTATTAACCCGCTTAAAGCGATTGACTGAACTTTCAATAAATAATACAGCTTCGGCAAATTCTTTCTATGCAGTTGCCGCTATACTTGATCTCAACTTTAAGTCATTTAATCTCAGGGAAACTAATAATAATTGGATATTAGAGGAGTTGTTTATTAAACAAGTCACATCAATTCTTGGCATACTTCCCCACCAAGTAAAAGAAATCCTTGAGCAGATGGAGCACTTTGGTTTGATTCGGCGAGAAAAATCAAGCGTAAAAGGGCGAGGGTCTGCTTTTCAGGCAGAGGGTGGGAGTCGATTGCATATCGTTTCGGATAATTTGTTAGAGGCTGCAAAAAATATCCAAGATAGACCTAATAAAGCTTCACATAACTCAATTTCATCAAATTTAGAGTTAATGGAAATTAAAGAGGCTCTGGAATTATACGATATTGATCAGAAGAAGTTTTACAGTAAAATGAGCGTTGCGGATTTTCCGGATCATTTGTTTTTTATTAATAAGCCTGTTTTGTTCGATTTGATACAAGATAAAGGAAAGCAGTTTTTTGAAAAGCTTAATTTAAGAAGTATTGCAGATATTAATAGTTTGGATGATTTGATTTTTGTCGATAAAAAAACGATCCAGCAAGCATTGCAAGAGCTTGAACCCTATTCCGTAGCAAAACTGGTAAAATCCGCATCTGTTGAAATCGGCGAAATGCTCATGGGGCTTTTTTCATCGCGAATGAAAGGAATTATCGAGAAAACAATGGATACAGTAAGTATTGATGATGATCTGGAGTTGCAAGAAATAGAGAAATCTTTTATCGATATAATAAAGCGTATTAAAAAAGTACCTGCTTCTTGATATATAAATAAAATTGTATCGATAATTCAGTCAATATAATCAATATATAGAGCGGATTTTCTAACATGGCAATTATGGCCTAAATTGGGAACATGGGCATAAAAATTATAATTTCAAAAACTTTTATATACTCATTTTTAGTAAATTATCAACTATCAACATTATTAATATTATGAATATTGCAACATTAACAGGGGTTATTATCGGTTTATCTGTTTTAGCTGGAGCTATGCTTGAGGCTACAGAAAATATTTCTATTTTCTTCAACCCTAGAGGTCTTGCCATAGTCGTTGGAGGCGTCGTGGGTGCTAGTTTTATATGCCATTCATTGGAAGAGATGTTTGGGGTTTTTAAATCAATGATTAAAGTCTTTCAACGAGAAGACAAAGCTAGCCAATTATATATTCAAAGTATTTTGGATTGTGCGGAAATGACATTGACCGGCAATCAAAAAGCCATAGAAGCTAAAATAGCAAAAACAAATAATGCCTTTTTACGCGAAGGCTTGCAAATGGTGGTTGATCAATATCCTGAGAAAAAAATGCGCGGTTTGATGCGTTTCTCTATTCAAAATGCAAAACAGAAAGTTTTAAATGAGGCGCAGTTATTGCGCACTATGGCTAAATTAGCGCCGGCTTTTGGTATGGTTGGTACATTAATAGGTCTTATTGTTATGTTTCAAAGTATGGATGAAAACTTTAGTAATATGGGCAAATCTTTAGCGCTAGCTATGATGACTACGTTGTATGGGATATTACTGGCTAACTTGGTTTTCTTTCCGATAGCGGTTAAATTGGAAGGGCGTATAGCATCTCAAGTTCTGCGCATGGTTATTATTATGGAAGGGTGTATTTTGATTGCAAAAAAAACGCCCCCTGATTTAGTTAAGAGCGAATTAGAAATGATGACTAAACATGAACAATGGAAAGCCATCAACAAGTAGGCTTTTTTGTTTTCGATATATTTCCAAAAAATTGATATGGTTTTAGCTTATGAATGATGATGAACTGGATTCAAATGATGATTTATTTACCGTGACGCGAGGCGGGGATGACATGGATGATTGGATGCTTTCTTTCGTCGATCTCATAACCCTGCTAATGGGTTGTTTCGTCATTATGTATACACTAAAAAGCGCGGATGTTAGTAAACTTGAAAAGATGTCCCAGTCTATTCGTGCAGCAGTAGGGGATAACACGCCAAAAAAAATTGAAGCATTAGACTATACCAGTCTATATCAAACAATTAGTGACTACATTAAAAATCAGGGTCTTGAAAATTATGCCCAAGTTAAGCTAACTAAAGTTGGGGTAGAAGTATCAGCAGAAGGCAGCATGTTATTTGAACCGGGTAGCGCGGATTTAAATAATAACTCTCAAGAGTTAATCGGTAAAATTGCGTCCTCTCTAATACATGAACCTTTCTTTATTCAAATAGAAGGTCATACTGATTCAGCGTCTATTGCTACCTTGCAATATCCGACAAATTGGGAGTTATCTGCTGCAAGGGCCGCGCGTGTAGCAAGGTTATTGATTAGTTTAGGAATAGAACCCAATCATGTAAATGCAGTTGGCTACGCCGATACCCGCTTACTCTATCCTGACCAGCCTCTTCATGCCGACAATCGTCGTGTCGTTTTTGTTGTATCTAAAATTTAAGCCATGCTAAAAACAGGCAGGGATGCCGATAGCATCCCTGCCTGCGGATAGCTTTACCTGATTACGGCGCTAGTCTTGGATTATCAATAGCGGTATCTTGTTAAAATGCTCTCCAGGAGCAGAGCGTTGTCAAAAACCGTGGGTATGATCCAGTAAGTTTTCTCATGCAGATGACTACTCCTATCTGATCTAAAAAACGTCTAATTTTGAAAAAGTGCGGGGAGTGTCAGGCGAGGATGTCGGCAGCAAGGATGCTGCCGTCAAGCCCCCAGGGATGGGTTCACGGCGTTCCTCGACTGACACTCCCTGCATCTTTCAAAGTTGAACGATTTTTCAGTATGAAAGGAGTAATGAAGTGAAATGGTTAAGCCCGGCAGGATTCCGGGTCTACAAGAAATCTCCTTAAAAAAGAGTCCTGTTTTTGTTGAATGATGCAATAGCGGGAAACTCAAAGCGCAAAATTAAGTCCCACACCCCGACGTCGACGCAGGAATATAATTAAAAAAGCCATCAGGGCTAGGCAACACCAGATCATAGAGAGCAGAGGCCGTGAAGCTGCTTCTTGCCTGTTCGTCGCTGCTTCCGCATTGCTTATCCATGAGGTTGGATGCATCGGTAAAGTCTGTGGACAATACCCCAATGCTGCCCGCAATATTGGAGTTAGAGCTGTTTATAGAAACCGTCCCTTGCAAGCCGAATTGCGAGGAAGCCTGGACGAAACTATTGGTGCTCGCCAGAAAAAAATTGGCGGTAATATTAATGTTGCCGCCGGAACCTCGAGAAGCGTTAGCTATGATATTGCTGTTGTTTAAAATGACAAACACCGGGTCGATGCTAATGTTGCCGCCATTGCCTTTTCCTGCGGCGGCGGAGGTGCTTATTGAGCTGTTCAGCAAATACAATATATTTTTAGCAATAATATTAATCCCCCCCGCATCGCCCAAGGCAGATTCTACGGAAATTTTGCTGTCGGTGAGGTAGGTCGAATCGCTGGTATTGATGTTGATAGTGCCTGCTTCTCCTGAGCCGGTATTGGCTGCGGAGATTAGGGATTGGTTTTGTAGCTTAAGCTGGCTTCCGTTAATAGTGATGTCGCCGCCTTTGGCTTCAGTGCTTGAAGAGGCGTTAATCGATGAGCCATTATCCAGTGTTAATAGGGGGCTGCTCAAGCTGACACTGCCGCCCAAGCCACTGCCATAGGATGACGAACCAATACTGCCCTTATTCAGGGCGGTTCTTTCACTCACGGCAATATTTATGTTGCCGGCATCGCCGTCGGCGTATGTGTCGGATGAAATCCGGCCTTTATTGATAATATTGAGACTATCGGTGTTTACGATGATGGTACCGGCTTTGCCGTGGCTGTTTAGATTGGCATCCGAGACAATACCGGTCGTGTTACCCGTATTTTGCCCGTCAATGGTAATTTGCTTGGCTGTCACGCTGACTTGGCCCGCGTTGCCGTTCGCGTCAGTATCGGATGAGATTTTTCCGCCACCATTGATATCCAACGTGCCGCTATTAATCGTCACTTCGCCCGCATTGCCGCTGCCAAGCGTTGAGGTGCTGACCGAAGCAGAATTCGCGACGGTCAGCGCCTGAGCGGCGGCAACGGTCACCGAACCGGCATTGCCGGATGCGGTCGTTTTCGCGGTAATGGAGGCATTATCGAGGGTTATCGACGGCGCGGTAACCGAAACATTGCCCGCATTGCCGATGCCGGAGGTATTGGAATTAATGGACGCGCCCGCACTCATGAGTAACGTGTTGGGCGTGCTGACAATCACATTACCGGCATCGACATTGCCGGAAGTGGCTGCCGTAATAATGCCGCCATTTAAGGCTAAATGCTGTGCGTCTATCACTAAATCCTGGGCGGTTTTTGTCGTAGGGTCCGTGGCAACGCCGTCATTTTGCACGCTGATTTTGCCGCCGTCGGCTAAAGTAATGGTATCCGCATTGATTTGAATCCGCCCGGTTTGGCCTTGCGAACCAAGCCCCGCCAGTGCGGAGATTTCCGCCCCGGAGCTTAGTGAAAGCGCGGGAGTCGTCACAGCAACATCGCCTGCTTTACCGCTGCTATACGTTGAGGACGTGATTTTAGCGGCATGGGCGGCAACGAGAGACTCAGTGGCATTAACCGTAACATTTCCGGCATTACCCGAACTGGCTGTATCGGACGAAATTTGTCCGTTATTGCTTATGTCGAGAACGCGGGTGTTCACTGTTACCGTTCCCGCGTTGCCGTAACTGTGTTCCAGCGCGTCAGAGACAATGCCGGTAATGCCCGCATTGGTTTGCCCATTGATGGTGATAATGTCGGCTGTTACGTTAACATGTCCGGCATTACCGTGAGCGTCAGTATTCGATGAAATTTTGCTGGCGCTCTCTATATCCAGGGTGTCGGTTTTAATCGTGATTTCACCGGCATTACCGCTGCCTCCTTGTTGCTCGGTTTCAGAAATCGCTACGCTAATTGAGCTGTTGTTTTTGAGGGTTAATGAGTGGGTGTTTTGACTTATATCGATCTTGCCTGCCGCCCCGGAGCCCGTGTTGGATGCTGTTATTGATGAGTTATTGAGTATTGAAATGTCAGGGACTATGAGACTAATATCGCCGCTGCCGGCTTGACTGGTAGAACTAGCGGCAATTAAGGAGCTATTATCCAAAGTCAGTAGCGGGGTAGTTAGCGTGATACTGCCGCCCAGGCCGTTGCCAAAAGACGATGAACCTATCAGCCCCCCATTATTCAGCGTGATACTATCGCTGGCAGTAATAACAATCTGCCCGGCTTGTCCTAAAATACCTACTGCATTTGAATAAGTATCTGAAGAAATCTGGGCATTATTAGTGAGTTCCAAGGTTTCGGCGGAAACTGTAACCGTCCCTGCTTTACCCGTGCTGTTAGTAAGCGCGTCCGAAGCGATCAGGGTTTTCTGCTGGCTGGTTTTACCATCAAGATAAACATTCTTGGCCGAAACCGATATATCACCGCCATTACCGGAGCCTTGAGTATCTGAGGTAATTTTTCCAGCGCTCTGAATTGTCAGGGTATCGGTTTTTACGTTGATGGTTCCCGCATTACCCGAACTCGAGTGGGTGGCCTCGGAAATAATGCCTGTTTGCAGGGATTCATCGAATATTGAACTGTCTTTGCCGGTAATGGTTATGTTTTTAGCGGTCACGGCAATATTCCCGCCTTGGCCGGCCCCGAAAGTATTCGTTGAGATGACGCCATTATTAACAATATCCAGTGTGTCGGTGTTTATCGTTATCGCCCCCGCATTACCGGCACTACCGACACTGGTTTCGGAAGAAATGTCGGTCAGGGTCTGGCTATTTTGCCGATCGATTTTAATAGTGTTTGCGTTGACATTGATTGCACCTGCATTGCCAAAGGCTTGAGTGCTGGATGAAATTCGTCCGCCATTGACAATATCCAGGATACCGGCTGTTACCGTAATTGTACCGGCATCACCGCGACTGCCTGAAAGCGCGGAGGAAGAAAGGCCGGTAAATCCTGAACTGTTTTGACCATCAATAGTTAGAGTATTTGCGGTGATTCCTATATTCCCTGCTTTACCAAAAGAAAAAGTATTTGAAGCGATTTGCCCGCTATTTAGAATATCCAGGGTGTCAGTGTTTACTGTTATGATTCCGGCATGGCCTTGGCTCAGTGTAAGGGCATCTGAAAAAATACCGGTTGTACCGGCATTATTTTTCCCATCGATGATCGTCTGTCCGGCGGTCACGGTAACTTTCCCCGCATTACCTTGGGCGCTGGTGTCGGATGAAAGCTTACTGCCGTTCTCTATAGCCAGGGTAGTGGTTTTAATCGTGATTTCACCGGCATTACCTGAACTTCCAGCATCTGCACTAATCGCAGATTGATTTTTTAGGGTCAAATTATTAGCGCGAACTTCTATACCTTGAGTCAAACCGGCATTGCTTAGACCCGTATTCGAGGCGGTAATTTTCGATCCATTGTCGAGTGAAATAATATTGCCCGATAACGCCACGCGCCCACCGCCATTGCCATCCGAGCTAACTGCGCCATTGGATAGGGTGATATTACCGGCATTGTCTGCCGATGGGGTTGCAGTCGGCAAGGGTGTTTTACCGTCACTGTCTAACTGTACACTGACGCTTCCTTGGCCTTTTAATGCGACCAAGCGAATTTCTCCGGCCGGAGCCTCCAGCTTTGCGTTATTTTTAATGTCGAGTTCGCCTGCGACCAAATCCAGGGTTTTGCTTGCTTTGGCATTAAGCTGTGCGCCATTCACTGTAATCGTGCCGTTGTTGCTTGGGGTGTTAGCCAGAAAACCGAAGGCGGCAGGAGAGGATGAGGTTAAAAGTGCATCGTCGACTTTTGAGGCATTAAACTGTTTTCCATCCGATAAGTTGATGGAATTGGCCGTACTTGCGTGAAACGCTCCAGGGACATCGATACTCGCATGGGAACCAAAGGTAATGCCGTTGGGATTGATAAGGTAGACATCGGCGTTGGGGATCGTCGATTTTAATAAGCCGTCGATGTTGGAGCCGGTATTGCCTGTTACGCGGCCTAATACATTGCTAATGGAACCGGGTGCCGCGCCGGTATCTGTAAAGGTCGCGCTTTGACCGGTGTTAATGTTAAAAGCGCTAAAGCTGTGGAATAAATTACCGCCCAGCTGTTTTCCGGAACTGGCGGGGATGGTCATATTACCGGTTAGGGTGGTGTTTCGAACGCCACCTGGTACGATGCTACTGTTGTCGAAAGTTATGTCTGCCAGGACAATCATTGGCCGCACCAGAAACAGCAGACCTAACAAAGCCTTGTGTATTTTCAACTCTATTCTCCTGGGTTTTTCTACGGTGGAATGCAGCTTTGGCAGTTAAAACGGTGAATAAGCCATCTGGAAATGAATTCCCGAGTCTTGTAAGTCATAACCGTTGTATTCGATTTTACGGAGCGGACGCGCCCAGTAAAATTCCATGTGCAGCTCTTTAACCGGATCTATGTGCAAACCGACCCCGGCACTGGCTAATACATGAGGTGACGGTGTGGCGAATTCGGTGTACCAGGCTCGGCCATAGTCCATAAAGGGCGCAAACCGTAGCACATCTTTACCTAAATAATCGTCAAGATAAGGAATAGGCGTTCTAAGTTCCAGTGTTGAGGAAAAACCGTTGTCTCGAACCAATTGGTTTTTACGATAGCCGCGGACACTGTACATGCCGCCCAGCGCATATTGTTCCAAAGACAGCAAGGGGTTTGCCGCCAATTGGGCGTTGCCCTGCAAATGCATTTCAATGCCTGTATCGAATAACCTTTGCACCCATTGGGTTTGACCCAGCCAGAAAAAATAACGGCCGTCGGGCAGCTTTGAGCTGCCAGGATTAATAGTAGCATTTAAGGCATCGATACCCCAATTAAGAATAGAGCGGGCCGCATATACGTGGGTATCGGTACGGTTTAACCAATCCTGGCTAAATCGCAACACGCTGACATTACTGACTCCGTTTATCGCGCCACGCGAAAAACTGAACGCTTCGTCCAACAAAAAGGCTTTACTGTGCCGCCATTCGCCGGCGATACCTAGGGTCAAGGAATTTTCAAGGGTTTGCCATACGGGCTGGGAAACGCCTATAGCGATGGAATCGGATTCGTTGTAAATATTCAACTGGTCGAAAGGCTTTTCCACCACATCGGCCTGGGAATGTTGATAGCTGGTGATAAAGCGGGTATCCCAAGGCGTAAAGGGGAGGGCGTAATCAAACGCATACTGGGTTTGCCCCTCGGACATATTGAAATTTCCGTTTACCGCATCGCCAATGCCGAAAAAATTGCGATGTCCTGCCCAGACTGCAACTCGCTCGGCGCCGACGCTGGGTACGCCATTATTGTCGCCGCCGAAAGTAAGATACCAGGGGCGATTTTCCAGCAATTTTGCGTGCAAACGCGCCGCGCCGGGTTTCAATCCAGGGCTTAAGTCCGCATTTATTTTTTGAATTAAAGGGTTTTGTTGCAGAATTTGCAGCCGGTGTTGTAGGTCATTAACGTTTAATGGCGCGTCTTCATCCGCCTGAAGCCTGGAGCGAATATAAAATTCTTTAAGATGATCCAGTCCTTCAAGCTCTATTTCGGTTAATCGGCCTTCTATTATGGTGATTTCAAGTTCGCCGTTTTTAATATCCTGTTCCGGCAACACCGCGCCCGAATTTATAAAGCCTTTGCTTATGTAGTAAGCCGTTAAATCCTGGCGTAACTGGCGCAGCTCATCTTCATTAACATTGCGGCCTTCATAAGGCTGGCTGATAGCCTGAAGTTCGGCGTCGCTAATGACGGTGTTGCCTTTTATACGGATCTTTTTAAGATAAAAACCGGGGCTTGACGATGGCGATGATTTTAAAAGCGGAAGAGGTGGCGGAGTGGGCTTCGAAAGTTCTATGGTCGATTGCGTGTTTTTTTTGGGCGACAGCGGTTTTTCCTGATAACGCTGTATGGGTCTATCGGTAGTTTCCGTCGGGCCGGAGACTGCCGGTTTGCTAACAGCGGTAAGCATTAAGCTCAAGCCAAGAAATTGCGTTAATAAAAATATAAATCTATGCATGAACGCAAGAATTATCCGACTTGAATTTGGGTTGACAGATGATAGGGTAGATTAAAAACGGAACAGAAGCTTTTGGGTTAAATTCGGCAGGAATCATGTATCATTAAAATCAACACTACCCATAGCTCGTTTTTGGAGATACCGTGCAATTTTCCGGATTTACTTTTCGTATCCAGGTTGCGAATATTATAGCTGTAATATTCCTCCTGATGCTCTCGGTTTCTTGTAGCACTGTTTCAATCAATACCAACAATTCCCTTAAAACCGGCGATCAACTTCTGAGTGCCGGCGATACGGCCAATGCTTTGTTAGCCTGGCAACAAGTTCAGGCTTCATCGCCCGATGCAGTCTTTGACTTGGAACTGAGAAAAAGCCGCGCCTTTCGCGAGCTCGGTTTAAATAAAAAAGCTAAGCAGTCGGCACAGCTGGCATTGGAGCAGCTGTCTGCTTTATCCGATCCCCCAAAAAAACTTTATGCTGAATTGGAACTGGCGCTCGCCGAATTAACGTTGTCGCAACTGGACTCGGCGCGGTCGAGACTGGACAAAATTCGACTTCAGGCCGAGCCGTTGATGCTTTGGACTGAATTAGCCCAAGTTGAACTGGGCTTGGCGTTATTGGACAAGGTTGATGCCCAGGATGACAAGGTCTTGCAGCATTACCAAAAAGCGGGAACTTACGCACAGCGTGGCGGCGATAACTGGATGCTGGTTAATGCCGAACTGTTGCAACTGTCTTTGCTGGCGAAACAAAACGCCGCGTCAGCCTCAAATCTTTGGTCGGAAACAGCGGCCCAAATTCAAAACTTGCCCGCTTCAAAACGGCGCACCATGGCATTAATCAGGTTGGTTAGGATTGCTCAAGCTTACCGGCTGTTGCCGGTTACCGATAAGCGCCTGATGGGATTTTTACAGGAAGCCGAAAGGTCCGGTTTAGCCCTTAAGGACGAGCGTTTGCACTCTTACGCTTTAGGTTATCAAGGCACTGTCTTTGAACAGCAAGGCGATTATGAAAGAGCCTTAGAGTTCACCAATAAAGCTGCCGCCGCAGCTCAACATGCTCTTGCCATGGAAAGCCTGTATCTTTGGGAATGGCAGGCGGGGCGTTTGCATCATCTGCAACATCGGGACGACTTGGCCTTATCGGCCTTCCAACGAGCGGTAGATAATCTGCAACAAATTCGCGACAGCCAAACTTTCGAGCAATCTTTTTCCAGGGAGGTGAGTCCTTTATATTCCGGTCTTGCGGATTTATTGCTGACAAAAGCCGCTTCCGAGCAAGATTCAGGGCAAAAGCAGCGCTTGCTTGATAAAGCCCGCTTTACCCTTGAGAAACTTAAAACCGCCGAGTTGCAGGATTATTTCCAGGATCGTTGCGTCGTGCGGTTTAAGGAAAAATCCCAGGGATTGGAGCAGGTTTTACAACAAACAGCGGTGGTCTATCCCATTTTATTGCCAGACCGGACTGAAATTATTGTCAGTTTTAATGACGGCCTGAAACAATATATCGTACCCATCGGCAGTGAGCGGATGAATGCCGAAATTCATGATTTCCGGAAAAAGTTGGAAAAACGCAGCACCTTTTCCTATCTTAAACCTGCCAAGCAATTGTATTCCTGGCTGCTTGCGCCGCTGCTGTCCGATTTGGAAGCCCATCGCGTCGATACTTTGGTCGTCGTCCCGGACGGCGCTTTACGCACCATTCCCTTTTCCGCTCTTTATGACGGTCAGCATTATGCGGTTGAGCGTTTTGCCTTTGCGACCACGCCGGGTTTGTCGTTAACCGATCCGAAGAAACTTCCCTTTGAAGGCATGACCATCCTGCTCAACGGTCTTACCGAGGCGGTTCAGGGTTTTTCATCGCTTCCGAATGTCGAGCATGAACTGGAAACCATACAGAAGGAGTTGGGCGGCGAGCTGTTTAAAAATCAACAGTTTCAAATAGACGATTTAACAGCGGAGATGACTAAGAACCCCTATCGAATCGTCCATATCGCCTCTCATGGCCAGTTTGATAAAGATCCCCAAAAAACATTCCTGCTGACTTATAACGGCCGGGCAACGATGGATGTTCTGGAAAAGATGCTGGGGAAAAATAAATACAAAGACAATCCTCTGGAGTTGTTGACGCTAAGCGCTTGCCAAACCGCGGCCGGCGATGACCGCGCGGCTTTAGGCATGGCGGGGGTCGCTATTAAGGCGGGAGTGCGTAGCGCCTTGGCTTCGCTGTGGTTTATCAACGACCAGTCTTCCTCGGACCTGGTGGCTTATTTTTACGCGCATTTAAAAAACAATCGATCCAAAGCCCAGGCCTTGCGCATGGCTCAGTTGGAGCTCCGAAAGGATGCAAGATACCGTCATGCCACGTATTGGGGTCCATTTTTATTAATCGGTAATTGGATGTAAGTTTATGAAATGGCTTAAAAACCGCTTTGTTGTAGTCAGTTTTCTCGCGCTGCTGGTGTTTGTGGTTTTGGCGGGCATCCGTTTTTCAGGCGGTTTACAGATGATGGAGTTATCCATTTACGACCGATTGTTAGCGCTTAAAACGGACAGTCAAGTTGCCTCGCCGATAGTCATCATCAAAGAAACCGAAGCCGATTTGAAACGTTTCGGCTTTCCTGTCAGCGACGGTTATTATGCCGAGGCCTTGGAGAAGCTGTTGGCGGCTGGCGCAAGCGTGGCCGGGGTGGATAAATATCGCGACCAGCCGGTTGCGCCCGGTTCTAAACAACTGGAACAGGTTTTAACCGCGCACGACACTATTTTCTGGATTTTTTTTGTAGGTACGCCTGAGCAGGGCAGCATTGCACCGCCTCAATTTTTACTAAACGGCTCGCAAATCGGCTTTAACAATACCCTTCCCGATACCGACGGCGTGTTTCGGCGGGGCTTGTTATTTATGGACGACAAAGAAGTAACCTATAGCTCTTTTCCTTTGTTAATCGCGCAGAAATACCTGAGTGCAAAGAATATCAATCCCGAAGGCACTGAGCAGGGTTTTCTACGTTTGGGGCAGGCGGTTTTTTCACCCCTACCGGACCATTTCGGGCCATACATTCACGAAGATATGGGCGGTTATCAGGTCTTTTTGAATTACCCGAGCCTGCATCGCTCATTTCCGGGCTTTACCCTGTCCCAATTAATCGATGGAGAAATTCCCGCCGCTAGCCTTAAGGATAAGATTGTCCTGCTAGGCTCTACCGCGCCGAGTTTGAATGACTATAAACTCCTGCCGGGGTTCAAAGAACCGCGTTTCGGAGTCGAGCTGCATGCCCATTTGATTGACCAAATACTCCAGGCCGCTTTAGGAACTTATCCGTTGCAATCCGATTGGCCGGAGATTTATGAGTACGCTTGGCTTGCTTTGTGGTGCTTACTGGGCGGTTTAGCCAGTCTCAAGCGCGGCGGTTTAACCCATATGACCGCGATCCTGTTGGCGGGTTTGACGATACTGTTTGTTATTGCGGTATTTTTCCAGGAACTGTGGATTCCCTTGTTGCCGCCCGCCCTGGGTTGGATGTTAACGTTAATCGCCTGTGTAGTCTGGTTTTCCAATCAAGAACGAAATGAGCGCCAGCAATTGCTTAAAATCTTTGAGCAGCATGTCTCGCCGCAAGTTGCCGCTAATTTGTGGGAAAACCGGGACAAGTATTTCGATGCCGGGGGAGTGCTTCCCAGTCAAATTACGGCGACCGTTTTATTCTCCGACCTTGCCGGATTTACCCCTATCTCCGAGACCATGACCCCCGTCGCCTTGATGAGCTGGCTAAACGCCTACATGGAAGAAATGAGTAATATTATTATGGCTGAGAATGGTATGATCAAAGGCTATATGGGGGATGGGATCATGGCGGTATTCGGGGCCCCTGCGTTTAAAGATGATGTCGATGGTATTAAGGCCGACGCCCTCAGTGCCGTGGCCAGCGGACTGGGCATGAACCAACGACTGAAAGAACTCAACCTGGTTTGGCAACAACAAGGTCTACCGCCTGCCTATATGCGAGTAGGTATTCATACCGGGCTTGGGGTGGCTGGCACTTTAGGCTGCAAGCAACGCATGGAATATACCGTAACCGGCGAAACCACCATTACGGCCTCAAGGCTGGAAAGCTTCGATAAAACCATCTCCGCGCCGACGCTGGATCTTCCTTGTCGGATTCTGATTGGGGAATCCACTTGGGAGTTGGTACGCGACCGCTATCAGACGGTGAAAGTCGGCGAATTCCAACTGAAAGGCAAAGTCAACATGTTCAACATATACCAAGTTATTTCCTAACTACTCGACACTACATTAAAAATAAAAAGGTGAACCCCATGAAAACAGCTGCATGTCCAACGCTACTTACCGTCTTATCGGCTTTTGTTCTGCTTCAAGCCGTTCCTGCGGCTGCCGATAATGCCGTTGTTTTCAAACCGCCGAAAATGGGGGCTCCCGCTACTCGCGTCGGTGGCGGATCGCGCGGTTCCAGCGCTCATGATGCCAAGCTTGAAGTGTTGGCTCCCGAGCAAACCGCATTAACCAGCCAAGCTTCGCCGACCCTGTATTGGTTTATATCCAAGGCCGGCCCGGCACAAGTGGAAATTACCCTAACCCAGGGCGAGGCCGAGCCGCTACTGGAAAAGACCATCAACGGTATTCAACAAGCCGGGATTCAAGCGATTAGTCTTCAAGATTCAGGCGTTAAATTGCAGCCCGGCCAAGAATACACTTTTACTGTCGCGCTGGTAAACAACCCCGAACAACGTTCAGGGGATGTGGTCAGTAGCGCTATGCTGAAATACCAAGTTCCCGCTAAACCTTTGACGGATGCCGCTGAAATGGCGGGAGCAGGTTATTGGTATGATAGTTTGGACAAGTTGGTTTCTGGCAAATCACCGCAACTTGCTTCGTTATTAAAGCAGGCGGGGATTAGTTTGTAATCCAAAATCAATCAGTTAGCCACGGATTTGCACGGATAAATGCTGGCAATACATTGCGCAAGAATAGCGCTTCTGTGTAAATCCGTGTCCATCCGTGGCTCAACTGCCCATTTCAGATAAATGAGTCAAACAAGATTCCCATCGTTAAATTTGACCTGATTGCGTCCATGTCCTTTTGCATAGTATAAGGCTTGATCGGCGCGTTTTATTAAGTCTGCGCTTGTTTCTGAGAGTGTTAAGGCAGCAACGCCAATTGAAACCGTAATATTCAAGGTTTTCCCTTTTTCGTATTCGACGGCTTTTTGTTCTATAGTTTGCCTGACGCGTTCAGCAATCCTAAGCGCGTCGGCAACCTCGGTATTCAGTAAAAGCATAGCCATCTCTTCCCCGCCGTAACGAACAACATAATCCATTGCTCTGGATAAGTTTTTTAATATTTCCCCGGTTTGTTGCAATACAACATCACCTACTTGGTGTCCATAGCTATCATTGATTGTTTTGAAATGGTCAATATCGATCATTAAACAGGAAAAAGGCTGTAAGTCTTTTTTACAACGTTCCAGTAACGGTTCGAAATTCTCGTTCAGCCACCCCCGGTTATACAATTTGGTCAGATCATCAACAATCGCCCTATGCTCGGATAAACGCTGTTTCTTTATCGAGGAAACTACTTGCGAATTAACCCCTCGAAAACGATTGGCAATAAGCTGAAGTAAATTTATTGCAAATAAATGACTTTGCTCGACAAGATTCCAAATCAATTCTTCATTAATTACAATAACTTTGCATTCACAAAGCGAGATAGCCGAAGCAGTCGCGGATTGTTGGTCTATCAGGGATATTTCCCCGATGATGTCGCCTGGCCGAATTGTTTTTAAAGGCTTATCTTCTTCGTCTAAGTAAATTTCTACTTGTCCTTCAAGAAGCAGGTATAGCGCCGTATTTTTTAAATCTTTTTTTACTAAATGCTGTCCGGCAGGGATAGTACGAACTGAATATTCCGGCAGTATTTTGTTTATTAATTCTAACGGCACATCTTTAAACAAATCAAAAGAAGATAAATCAATAGCTTTCATTATTATTTTTTCTTTTTGCTCACTATTTATTAAACGGTAAACCGGGTTGTACGACGCAAAAGACAGGCGTCGGATCAATCCCTTTTCCTTGATTTTGACATTTAAGTAATCGAACTAAAGTTTCCGGGTATTTTGGAGTGCAAGCTTCGCTTGCAAAGCAGGCAGAGCCTGCACTCCGGCTTTAAACAAGAGCTGGAAACTTATATTCAGGTACTTATATGCTCATAGCAACGCAACTTATTTATTTGAGCTGCTTCCAACAAACTTTGTGCGATACGCTTATTGCGTACAATTACCATCAGATTGCTGGTTTCGCAGTAACTACTCCTTTCATACTGAAAAATCGTTCAACTTTGAAAGATGCAGGGAGTGTCAGCCGAGGAGCGCCGTGAACCCATCCCTGGGGGCTTGACGGCAGCATCCTTGCTGCCGGCATCCTCGCCTGACACTCCCCGCACTTTTTCAAAATTAGACGGTTTTTAGATCAGATAGGAGTAATAACTCACGATAAATAAAGCCCAATTGACTAAAGACATTAACATCAAAAGTTTTATACAGCGCAATCCGGCTATCGGCATTTAAATCCAACGGCTTAATAGTCTCGACCAAGGCGCTAACAAGCTTTCCCGGTAATATTGGATTTTGGCCGTTTGCAATAGTGGGTTCTTCTAAAAGCTGACTATTGAGGCTGGCCAGTTCTACATAAAATAAACGTTCACACTTACGGATAATTAAATTAAGCTCATGATTCTCTTTTACAGCGTCATCGCTCATTAAAGTAGCGTTAAGAAGATCTACTGGTTCTTTCTGGATATTTACATCCTGCTGAGAACCGTTATCGAAAATATCGCGAACTTTGATAAGATAATTTTGTTTAATATCTTTTTGAATCGAGCGAAAATATTTTAATAATTTTATATATTGCTCCGTGCTCATTTTTTCTCGGTCGGCGCCTAGTTGGAAGCCAAATTCAATTTCAATTTGCCGGCAACAATCCTCAACCGATTGTTCGAAGTGCTTAAAAAAAAACGATTCAAAAGCGCGGCTCGAAGTACCGGCCAATTGCTCATATTCACATTGCTGATGAGTATTTTGTGGGTTCTCAACAGCGGCTGCATTATCAGTATCGGGAACAGTGCTTTCGTTTTTTGGCTCTAGCTCAATACCCGCCATTCCACCTTTTAAAACTTTGGCCTCAAATTTATTCCCGAGCAATAAAAATGCGGCGGCTTCGCTGATTCTGCCATCGGCACAAACTACAATGAAAGGCTTGTCACGAGTTAAAGTGTTAAGCTGCATTCTTAATGAAAAAAAAGGCTGATTGATGCTGGCATCAAGGTGGTGAGTTTTGTATTCTTCCGGCGTACGCACATCCATCAAAATTGCGCCCTGATTCACCGCCTCCTTCATCTCCATGTAATTAACAAACAGTAGCGAAGGCTCTTTTATTAAAGATAAGAATTGTTGTTTATCCAAGCGCAATAAAGACATATCTGTCAATGCTGTAATCGTTAAATCTCGAGGTTCTCCGGAAAGCAGTGCGTCCTCGCCAAAGGTGTCACCGGCTGCAAGCTGGCGTAATTTAACCTCTTTTGCATTCGGCGATGACTTGCGGGTACATGCGCATTGTCCATTTTTGATCAAATAATAATAATCTCCTTCGTTACCTTGTTCGAGAATAACGTCATCCTTTTTAAAATCGACAGCCTCCATGCTCATTATGATTTTTTGTAATTTGGTCGGGGGGAGGCATTGGAAAATGGGCGAGCTTAATAATGCTGTCATCCAGTCAACGGAATGACCTTTGGTATTTTCTGCAAACATGTAAACTGCTCTCCTAAGTTAAACAATAATATCAACTTCAATCATAAAAAATATAACAGATAATGCAGATCGGGGATTAGCCCCTCAAAAATCATGACCATCTGCGCCCAATCCATGCAACCTATTACAGAATATTTGTGCTCTATTCAGGCTGTATTTCGATAGTGCTAAGTTGATTGGAATTCAAATGGGTATAAATGGCAATTAGCTTAACTCAATGCCAGGGATTGCCGTCAAATTTCGGCAAATCCGGGTTCATGTAGTCCCAGTGCTGAGCATCTGCCACCCATATGTCTTTTTGTGGGTGAAAAATGCCGGGATCATCAAGAGTTGCTGCGGCGACCGGTCTTATGTCAATAAAGGTACTATTTCTGCCAAACAGCGACGTTCCGCATTCGGGACAAAAAGCGCGATAAACCGTATTGCCGCTTGCCGCAATAGTTGCATATTCTTTGTAGTTACCGGTTATGTTTAGGGTTGAGGCGGGAACAAACAGGCCGGCAAAATAAGCTGCGCCAATAGCTTTTTGACAGGTTCGGCAATGACAGTTGAAGCCTCCGATGGGTTGCGCCGAGATTTCGTATCTGACTGCGCCGCAAAGGCAGCCGCCGGTAAGGGGAAGTTTCATGTTATTTTCCTTCAAGTTACGGGTGTATAAGTCATTGCCGAGAAAATCCATCGGCAAATCTTAGTACAATAGAGCTAATATACCTTTAACAACATTGGGTCATAGATAATGCTGGACGATCTTATTTTAATAGTTTTATTGTTAAGCACGTATCTGTACTGGTTTAACGGACAGCGAGTGAAAGAAGTCGCGCTTCAGGCAGTCAGGGCGAATTGCTTGAATCTGGAGGTCCAGATGTTGGATGAGTATGTTGCTTTAAACGGTATTTGCTTGAAAAGAGATAAAACAGGGAAAATGCGGCTGCGCCGGACATTTTTGTTTGAATTTTCTTCAACCGGGAATGAGCGTTATAACGGGGTTTGTATTATGTTGGGGCGGCGAGTCGAATCGATTCAAATGGAGCCGTACCGCTTAGAAGAGTCTTGAAGAGATAGTTTTTGCGGAGAATTAAATGAAACAATGTCCAGCATGCGGTCATCGACGTAATGACCGTGAGATGAAATGCCCCGAATGCGGCAGTTTTTACTCGAAAATTACTGAAATTATTGCCGAACAGGAAGCGCTCGAGGAAATGCAGACATTTCGCGGGCGATGCAAACGAATTTTAGGCTCGGGAGATATTAAGCGAGAATTGTTGACCGAGTTGGAACAGATAAAGGCGGGGTTGACTAAAAAAGCTATGTTTGCGCTTTTTGTGGTTTTCGTCTTTGTATTTGCGTTGGTTGTTTCTGTCTTGTAGTTACTATTGAGGCAGGATAACAGCCGATTTGAGCTTTCTGTCTGGGAGCGTTCCGTTAAGCTGTCAGCTCGATACTACTCCTATCTGATCTAAAAAACGTCTAATTTTGAAAAAGAGCGGGGAGTGTCAGGCGAGGATGTCGGCAGCAAGGATGCTGCCGTCAAGCCCCCAGGGATGGGTTCACGGCGTTCCTCGACTGACACTCCCTGCATCTTTCAAAGTTGAACGATTTTTCAGTATGAAAGGAGTAACAGCTTAACTTAAAGCAATGCGTTTACAATTCCCGCGAGCCTGTTATTTTTCCAACAGGTCTAACTTGCCTTCTTTTCCATTCCATTCATCAGCGTCAGGTAACGCCGGTTTTACATCTGTAATCGAGGGCCATTTCTTGGCTAGATCTGCATTTAACTCGATGAAAACTTCCTGTCCTTCGGGCAATTCATCTTCTGCAAAAATGGCATTGGCAGGGCATTCAGGTTCGCACAATGTGCAATCAATACATTCATCCGGATCAATAACCAGAAAGTTAGGGCCTTCATGAAAGCAATCTACAGGGCATACATCGACACAATCAGTAAATTTGCATTTGATACAGTTTTCGGTGACTACAAAAGCCATAATTATTACCAGGAAAGTTGATTTTAATTTAAGGTATTATTTTATCAGAAAGCATTGCGCGATTGAATGCCGAGTTTGTTAAAGGTGTAATTTAACCTGATTAGCTATGAGGGTTAATCTTAACAAAAGAGCGATAAAACTTAATCTTCACGCCATTCTGAGTGCGGGTGTATTGCAAGGTTGTTGTTGTAATAACGCAAATCCCCGGTAACTTCCAAGCCTAACCAGGGCGGTTTTGAAAAAGATTGTCCTGTTTCGTCTAATTCGATTTCGGCAACTATCAAACCTTCATTGTCGCCTTCAAATTCATCTATTTCCCAAAGGTTGGCATCATCGGTAACGAAATGACGGGTTTTCTCGATTAGCGGTTTTCTGCAAAGATTGTCCAATATTTCGGTTGCATCGGCCATCGGAATTTCGTACTCATATTCATGCCGGTGAGTGCCGATGGTCGCGGTTTTTATATTCAACCAGGCATGATCGTCACTAATGCGTACCCTGATTGAACTGGTTGCCTGGGAGCTTAAATAACCTTGCCGGTATTTTACCGAGTGACTGATATGTTTGCGCCAGTCGTCGTTGGCGAGCAAAAATTTATGTTCTATTTCGATGGCCATGATTGGATTTCCTTGGAATGGCTGCGCTGCAAAGCCAAGCCTAAATATTGGACATTTTAGACAGCAGCTTTTGCAGAGGTGAATGCTGCCGTGCGGGTTTATTAGCGAATGTATGTCATCGCGCCGGTGGCGACGGCAATATTAACCCGGTTAATGAAAAAAAGGATCTTCTTCGGAATCGTTTTCCATCGACACTGACTGTCCGGGAATCCTCTTTTCTTCCATCGCCCATTCTCCCAAGTCAATCAATTTACAACGTTCGGAGCAGAATGGTTTGAAGTGTTGCTCAGGAACCCAAGGCACAGAACACCCGCAGTTAGGGCATTTTACAATCAGCGGTTTGTTGGGTGACGGCATTAGAAAAGACAGCAGGTTAAGGAAAAGGGAATGTCATCGGGACTTTGTGTCGGCCGTTTGTTGTCGGCAGACGGCACCATGAAGCGGATGGTGCAACGGTGTTTGCCTCCGCTGATTTCTGCAAAACAATGTATGGATTTATCCAGGCTGATTTTAAGCAGTTGGTGAGGCTGGTTGGTGTCCAGCAAAAATTGAAAAAAACCGGCTTCTGCGACTTCTTGTGTAGGCGAGCTGCAATTACGTATAAAGTTAAGGATCAGGTCGATTGCGATACGAATGTCGGCAAATGGGCGGCTCCAGTGCTCCAGGTCTTTTAACCGGGTCGCTTCGTCCTGTTCCAGCCAGTAATGAAACTCGGGCAGGTCAAAAGAGCAGGTTCCGCCGGGAATAGAACTACGTTGAGCTATGCTTTGGAATAGATCGCTTTCCATTACATGAGTGCCGACTTTTCCGTTAATGGCATAGAGTTTTTTGCTGGTCTGGCTTAATTTATCCAACAGTTCTTCCAATTTTTGGGAATCGACGCCTTGGTTATGGGCGATTTTATTCAGCACGTTGGCATGGCGGTCCAGTTCTTTCAGTATTTCCGATTTTAAATCGTTGCGCCTGAAAATTGTCATGATATCGAGTAAGACGTTAATCGCTGCACGTTTGTCGGCGACAGTCTCTCCCGTTAAGAAATGGCTGAATTGTTGGAAAAGTTGTTCTAACCGTATGAAAACCCGGATGCGTTCATTGAGTGGAAATTCATAAGTAATGGTGGTGTTCACAGACAAGTCAATCCCGGCAAGCGCTTAATGAAAGGTACAAATTGTGCAGTTTTTTTACTTGTTCTGCAAGTCTATAATCCGAGCCTGAATTATCGATCAAGTCATCGGTTTTTGCTGTTCTGAATGCGCGTGATACCTGATTGTCGATTATGGATTGTATCCTTTCATTGGTCAGGTTATCCCGAATCTTAACGCGTTCAATCTGTGTTTCAACGGGGCAGTCGATAACCAGTATCCGGTCGACGAAATGAGTCATGCCGGTTTCGAATAATAACGGAATACAGATAATGCAATAAGGCGCAATGAGCTGTTCAAGTTCGGTTTGCAGGGTTTGATAGATTAACGGATGAAGTATCGATTCAAGCTTTTGTTTCTGCTTAAGGTCGGAAAAAATACATTCCCTAAGTTTTTTTCTATTCAGCGAACCATCCGGATTGAGGATATCCGGGCCGAACTCCTGTTGTATTTGAGCAAGCGCAGGTTGACCTTTTTCCACCAGCCAATGAGCTATTTCGTCAGCGTCAAGCACCGGGATATTCAGGTCGGAGAAAATCTTGGCAACGGTTGATTTTCCACAGCCTATGCCGCCGGTCAGTCCGACTTTCAGCATGAGCTTACAGGCCTACGGCGCTTAAATAGAGTTGGTTGAGGTCATTTCCCCATAGCAATGCGATCCATCCGGCGATAGCTAAATAAGGACCAAAAGGGATGGGAACGTTATGATCGTGTTTGACAAAAACAATCATGCCGAGACCGATGACCGCGCCGACCAGAGATGATAATAAAATGATAATCGGCAAGCACTGCCAGCCCAGCCATGCGCCGAATAAAGCCAGCAATTTGAAATCGCCATAGCCCATACCTTCTTTGCCGGTCGCCAGTTTAAACAGGTGAAAGACAGCCCAAAGCGCCATATAACCGGCCGCCGCGCCGATGATACTGGCGTGGGCGTCGGTAAATACATTAAACAGGCTCAGGCACATGCCCAGCCAAAGCATCGGCAGGGTGATCGAATCGGGCAATAATTGGTGGTCAATATCGATAAAGATTAATGCGATCAATGCCCAGGTCAGCAGCAGGGCGAAGGCAGCTTGAGGCGTGTAGCCGAAATGCCACCCTATGATGATTGATGCTATCGCAGTGAGGGCTTCTATGACAGGATAGCGCATTGAAATGTGGCAGCCGCAGGTTGCGCATTTGCCTTTTAAAAAAAGATAACTGATGACAGGAATGTTTTGGTAAGGCTTGATCGGGGTATTGCAACCGGGGCAGCGGGATAAAGGAAAAACCAGGTTGAAAGGTTCTTCGGTAACCGCTTCCTGCGCCGCTTCAGGGTCGAGTTGCAGATATTCGGTACATTCCTTGCGCCATCCTCGCTGCATCATGATCGGCAATCTATAGATAACAACATTAAGAAAGCTGCCGACAAGCAAGCCGATAACGCCGGCCAAAGCCGAAAATAGTGCGGGTGTATTTGAAAGCATACTAAGCTGTTGCATCTGTTTTTTGATAAAGTGAACGCTCCGGAGGGAGCGTTGTAAATAGAGAGTTTGGAGAGCTATTTTGGCTTAGACAGCCGGAAACTTAGCTAATTGCCGAGCCCATTTTAAATATCGGTAAATACATTGCGACAATCAGGCCGCCGACCAGAATGCCTAAGATAACCATAATGAAAGGTTCCATTAAGCTACTTAAATTATCGACAAGGTTATCGACTTCCTCGTCAAAAAAATCGGCAACTTTCAACAGCATGGAATCCATTGAACCCGACTCCTCGCCGATAGCCACCATCTGGATCACCATGTTCGGCCAAAGTTCCGCCTGTTGCATGGCGAACTGAAGTCTTTGCCCGGTCGATACTTCATCGCGCATTTTTAACACGGCTTCGGAATAAATAACATTACCGCAGGCACCGGCAACAGATGCCAGAGCTTCTACCAAGGGAACCCCGGCTGCCGACATGGTTGCCAAGGTTCTGGCAAAGCGCGCAATGGCCGACTTATGTAAGATAACGCCGATTATCGGTATTTTTAGCAGGGTTCTATCCAGGAAATGATTAAATGCCTTGGATCGTTTTTTAAAATAACCGAATGTGTAAACGGCGGCGACCACAATGCCGACAACAACGTACCACCATGCTTTCATCCATTCGGACATGGCGACAACCATTTTAGTAAAGGCGGGCAAATCTGCGCCAAAGCTCTTGAACATATCGGAAAATACCGGCACCACAAAAATCAACAGAATGGTAGTGACGATAAAAGCGACAACAATAACCGCGATCGGATAAGTCAAAGCCTTTTTGATCTTTTTCTTCATCGACTCGGTTTTTTCTTTGTAAGTAGCGATCTTATCCAGCAGCGTTTCTAAAACCCCGGCCTGTTCGCCCGCGTCAACCAAGTTGCAAGTCAGTTCATCAAAATACAGTGAATTCTTTTTAAGCGCTTGAGCCAAGGTGTCGCCGCCTTCAATATCGTTTTTGATACCCATCAGCAGCGTCTCCATGCTGGGGTTATCGTGGCCTTTGCCGACAATATCGAATGACTGGACCAAAGGCACGCCCGCTTTAAGCATGGTGGCTAGTTGCCTGGAAAAAACCGCGATATCGCCCGGTGTGATTTTCTGGACTTTTTGGGTGAAGACCGGTTTGGGTTTTTTCTTGAAACTAATAACGCGATAACCTTGCCGCCGCAGCTCGGTTTTGGCAATGATTTCGCTTTTGGCTGTGATTATTCCTCCGGCTTTTTTCTTGTTTTTATCGGTTCCGGACCAGACGAAATCTATTTGTTCAGCTTGTTCTGCCATATTATTCCTTGGTGATGCGATCGATTTCTTCCAGGCTGGTTATGCCCATGCGCACTTTGTTTAATCCCGATCTACGCAAATCGTTAAAACCTTCGGCCAACGCGCACTCGGCCAGTTGGTCGGTATTGCCCCCGTTCAGGATAAGCGAACGCATTTTTTCAGTGAGGGTCAGAACCTGATAAACGCCGACCCGGCCTTTATAGCCGTTGGTGCAATGTTCGCAGCCTACCGCGCTGAATATTTTAAGATCGCGTAACTCTTCTTGTTTAAAGCCGGCAGCAAGGAGCACTTTATCGGGAAAGTTGGCGGGAACTTTACAGTGTTCGCAGAGCCGCCGTCCCAAACGTTGCGCCATAATCAAATTAACCGCGGAAACAATGTTGAAAGGCGGGATGCCCATTTGCATCAGACGGTTTAAAGTTTGCGGCGCATCATTGGTATGCAGGGTCGATAACACCAAATGTCCTGTTTGTGCGGCTTTAACCGCGATTTCGGCGGTTTCCAGGTCGCGAATCTCACCCACCATGATGATGTCCGGATCCTGCCGTAAAAAAGCGCGTAAAGCGCTGGCAAAAGTCAGGCCTGCCTTAGGATTCATATTGACCTGGTTGATGCCTTCCACGGTAATTTCCACAGGATCTTCGGCGGTGGAAATATTGCGCTCCATGGTATTAAGGATATTCAAACCAGTATAAAGCGAAACGGTTTTACCGCTACCCGTGGGTCCCGTTACCAGCACTAAACCGTAAGGTTTGTTAATGGCCTCAAGGAAAATTCGTTGTTGTTCCGGCTCAAAACCCAGTTTTTCGATACCTAACTGAGCGCTGGTCGGATCCAAAATACGTAAAACGACTTTTTCGCCGAACAGGGTGGGGCAGGTATTTACCCGGAAATCAATCGCACGATTTTTGGATAAAGTCATTTTGATACGCCCGTCCTGAGGCACCCGACGTTCGGCAATGTCCATTTTAGACATGACCTTAAGACGGGAGACGAGTCTGTTGGCGATGCTGGGAGGTGGCGAGGCGACCTGGCGCAGAATACCGTCCGATCTATAGCGGATGCGGAAAGTTTTTTCGTAGGGTTCCATGTGTATATCGGATACCCCTTGTTTTATCGAATCCAGCAGTATCTTATTGACGTAACGCACAATGGGCGCGTCATCAATATCCGAAGTAACATCGGCTTTAGCGGTCTCTTCCTCGCCTCCGGTGATGTCCAGGTTTTCCAGGTCCTCGTCCAGCATATCCGTCATTGAGGTGTCGGCGGCTTCCAGCGAGGCGTCAATAGCTTTGACCAGCTTGTCTTCCTCAACCAGGATGGCTTCGGGATTAAGGCGGCTGTGAAACTTGATGTCGTCCAGGGCGTGAAAGTCGGTCGGGTCGGATACCGCGACAAACAGGGTTTTGCCCCGGTTAAAAAGAGGTAGTACGTGATATTTGCGGATCAGCTTTTCACTGACCAGATTGATAGGGAGCCTGCGATAGTCGATGGCATCCAAATCCAAAAACGGCACGCCGAATTCAATCGAGGCCTGGGACGCCAAGGCTTTACTGTCAATGAGCTTGTTAGAGACAAGATAGCGTATTAACGGGATTTTGTTTTTTTGCGCTTCCAAACTATGCGTTTGTGCATCGTTCTCAGTCAGCAAGCCTTTGTCAATCAAACACTTTATGAGGCCACTAAATTGTAGATCTGTTGATGCCGTAGTCATAGGATGATTGCTTTGTCGGTTGTTTAAGCAAATATAGATGAAAAAGGGGGGAGGTACAAGGCGCAAGGGCTAAAGGCTAAAGAGGATGCCCACCTTTGCCCTTAGCCCTTTGCCTACCTTTCTTACAACGCCCGGATTTTGCGTTGCTGCTCCTCAAGATTGTTCAGCATCGAACGTAAATCAGCCAATTTGGCTTTTTCTTTATCGATAACTTCCGGCGGTGCTTTATCGACAAACGCCGGGTTATTCAATTTGCCTTCGACCCTGGGCAGGTCGTTGTGGATTTTTTGTATTTCCTTTTCCAGCCGCGCCAGTTCCGCTTCCTTGTCGATCAAGCCCGCCATCGGGATCAGGATTTTCATCTCGCCGACTAAGGCCATCGCCGATTCCGGCGCGGTTTCATCATTGCTTAACCAGGTGATCGATTCCAATCTGCCCAGTTTTTGTAAATAAATCCGGCTATTGGTCAAGCTCTGCTGATCGGCATCGGAACCGTTTTGCAGCAGTACCGGCAGCGGTTTGCTGGGGGCGATATTCATTTCCCCGCGAATACGGCGCACGCCCAGGATAAAGTTCATTATCCAGTTGGTTTCAGCAATCGCGTTGCTGTCGATTTGCGCATCATCGGCAACCGGGTAAGGTTGCAGCATGATAGTGTCAGCGTTATTACCAGCCAACGGAGCAACCCGTTGCCAAATTTCTTCAGTGATAAACGGCATGATCGGATGCGCCAAACGCAAGATCGACTCCAAAACCGTCAGCAGGGTTTTACGCGTGCCGCGTTGCAAGGCCTCGTTATCGGATTGCAGCGATATTTTCGCCAGTTCCAGATACCAGTCGCAGTATTCGTTCCAGGTAAATTCATAAATGGCTTGAGCCGCCAAGTCAAAACGGTAGTTTTCAATCGCACTGCTAGTTACAGCCGTTACCTGATGCAGCCGGGAAGTAATCCAGCGATCCACTTGGCTGTATTCGCAAGTTGCGCCGGATAAACCGTTATCCTGCTCCTCGGTGTTCATCAGCACATAACGCGCCGCGTTCCATAGCTTGTTGCAGAAGTTGCGGTAACCTTCGGTCCGGGCAAGATCGAAACGAATATCCCGGCCCGTCGATGCCAGTGAAGCAAAGGTAAAACGCAATGCATCGGTGCCGTAAGACTGGATGCCGTCCGGGAAATGTTTGCGCGTATCCTGTTCGATTTTCTTTGCCAAATGCGGCTGCATCATGCCGGAGGTGCGTTTTGCTACTAACGCATCCAGTTCTATGCCGTCGATGATGTCGATCGGGTCGAGCACATTGCCTTTGGATTTGGACATTTTTTGTCCTTCCGCGTCGCGTACCAAACCATGGATGTAGACTTCTTTAAACGGCACTTTGCCCTGGAATTTCAGCCCCATCATAATCATTCGGGCGACCCAGAAGAAAATAATGTCGAAGCCGGTCACCAGCACGCTGGTCGGATAATGCTTGGCCAATTCCGGAGTTTGCTCCGGCCAGCCCAGCGTGGAGAAAGGCCAAAGCGCGGAAGAAAACCAGGTATCCAACACGTCTTCGTCTTGTCTAAGCGCATAATCGGCCGGCAGGTTGTGCTTGGCGCGGATGTCCTGCTCGGAGTTGCCGACGTACACATTACCCAGTTCGTCATACCAAGCCGGGATACGGTGGCCCCACCAGATTTGCCGCGAGATGCACCAATCCTGGATATTGCGCATCCATTCGAAATAGGTGTTTTTCCAGTTGTCCGGTACAAACTTGATGTCGCCGTTTTCAACGGCAGCAATCGCAGGTTCGGCCAACGGCGCGACTTTGACGTACCATTGGTCGGTCAACAGTGGTTCGATAACGCTGTTGGTACGGTCGCCGCGCGGCACCATTAATTTGTGATCGGCGATTTTTTCCAGCAAGCCTGCCGCATCAAGATCGGCGACTATTTGCTTGCGCGCATCAAAGCGATCCAGGCCGCAGTATTTAGCTGGAATCAGGCTATTTTCGCCTTCATCGTTGTTGCGTATCGCCGCGTCAACGGTAAACAGGTTAATCAAGCCGCTATGCGGTAAATCCTGGATAACCGTAGTATGACGGTGACGGGTCCAGACTTCGTAATCGTTAAAGTCATGAGCCGGAGTGATTTTGACGCAGCCGGTACCGAATTCAGGGTCGACATATTCATCGGCAATAATAGGAATGCGGCGACCGGTTAGCGGCAGTTCGACGAACTCGCCGAGCAGATGTTTATAGCGCTCATCGTTAGGATGAATCGCCACCGCGGCATCGCCGAGCATGGTTTCAGGGCGCGTAGTCGCAACAATCAAATGCCCTTGACCATTCGATAGCGGATAACGCAAATGCCACATCGAACCGTTTTCTTCTTCCGACAATACTTCCAGGTCGGAAACAGCGGTATGCAAAACCGGGTCCCAGTTAACCAAACGCTTGCCGCGATAAATCAGGCCTTCTTCATAAAGCCGGATAAACACTTCCTGCACCGCATCGGACATGCCGTCGTCCATCGTGAAGCGTTCCCGGTTCCAGTCCAGCGAAGAACCCATGCGCCGCAATTGACGGGTAATCGTACCGCCGGATTCTTCCTTCCATTGCCAGACTTTTTCCAGGAACTGCTCGCGGCCGAGATCATGGCGGGTCTTGCCTTCGGCATTGCATAAACGTTCAACCACCATTTGCGTGGCGATACCGGCATGGTCGGTGCCCGGCTGCCACAAGGTGCTGTAGCCTTTCATCCGGTGATAGCGGGTCAGGGCATCCATAATGGTATCCTGAAACGCATGGCCCATATGCAAACTGCCGGTGACATTGGGCGGTGGGATCATGATGCAATAGGATTCAGCTTCTGGCTTGGCCGCTGCCGAATCTGCTCCCGGCAGGGCGTCGTCCCCGGCGATTGCCGCGCCAGTTCCCGACTGGCTTGCGGCATACACACCATCCCTGGCGATAAAATAGCCTTTTTCTTCCCAAGTTTGATACCAGCGTTGTTCGATTGAATGCGGGGCGTATGTTTTTTCCATGGATGCGTTATTGTTTTTGTGAAAAATTAGCTATTTTAACAGGATTAAGGTTGGGAATCAGGCTGGCGGGCAAGCGTTATGCTGCATGTTTGCTTTGTGCGATGAGACTGTTAATGATTTTTACCGTCCTGTCTGATTTAAATAGATTTCCTAGAAATGTTTTAAACTCTTGCTCGTTATTTACTTTCTTATGATCGTATTCTTCAGTCAGATACGCCGGGTATGACTCAATAGATTGGTTTACACTTAGTAAAACATACTCGTATCCATTTAAAGCAGGGGCTTTAAGTATAAGCCGAACATGCAAGAATCCATCATCGCCAGGATTAGCCGTTACTTCGGCTTCAATAATATTAGATGTCTTCGTACCCAATTTTGCGGCTTGTTCGCGGAGTATAAGCAACGGTGATTTGACCTCAGGATCTCCGGTCAAATCAGGCCATAAATCGTCATTTGAATCGGTCATGTTAGTCTCCAAAATATTAACAAGTGAGTTGGAACAATACAGGCAAATGGTCAGAAATGTTTTTGTCTGGAATACCATTGTCATTTAATAGCGATAGTTCGCCAACCCTGTCTATGATTTTTAATGTGTTGTTTTGAAACATCGGCAACACATCGGGTCTTAGCAATATTTGATCGAACATGTGCCAAAAGTAGGCGACATGCTCACTCTGAGAGCAATAATAGCTGCCGGGTGGCCCATGTGAGGCATCGCCTAGCAAGCTCCACATGGGGTTATAGAAGAAAGGAAAACTCTTGGCATTGACTGTCCTCTTTTGTTTCTCGGCAATTTTTCTGGACATTGTGGCGTTAAAGCCGTTAGCTGTGACCAGCCCAGTTTCAAAAGGATTCATATTCAGATCGCCTACCAATACGGTACGTTTATGGCCTATTTTGTCCTCCATCCTGATGATGTCCCTGGCTATTTCTGTTATTTCGGATGCTTGGCTCTCATTAGACTGATGAAGTTTGCTGGAAAGGTGGGCAACGACCAATAATAAATCACAACTCGTTGGCGGTTTCAGATGTCTAATCGTAATGTGTTTAGACTCAAACTGTGGGCTTATTTGAGTTTTGGTGAACTTTGAGAAAATATCAATTCTCTCGCACTGCCCCATGTTGTAATGAAAATCGGCGGCTTTGGATGTATTAAGTTCACACAGCACGTCAGCGATACCCAGTGTGTTTTCGGCAAGCATCAAGACATCAATATTAAACTCGCGCACCAAACGGGACAATATATCCAGCCGGTCTGTTTGCTTCATATTCCAAAATAGAAATGTAATCACTTATTGGCCGTCCAAAATTATCAAAAGATTTCTTTAAGGTCTGCTGATGAATAATGTGATTCCGGCTGTTTTAATTTAGACAATGAGGTTGCTACAGGTAATATTCTTTCCAATAAACTCATATATGCCTCCAATTAAGTCTAAAAGATCAGCAGCAGCTTGGATTGGCAATAGCGTAATCCAGTATTTGTGATTACCAATCTTTATGCGTAGTGATCTTCATGCCTGCTTGCTGATACCGTCGATAACGGTTTCTACCCGCCTCTTTGGTGGTTTCGCTATTATCCAGTATTTCAAGAATACGCTCGGTTGACGGCCCTAGCTCGGGATAGCGTGAAGACAGGTTGAATAGGACTTTTTGCCAGTGCTCAGGCGCATTCAGCGAACCGATCAGGATGACTTTTTCAATCGCCGCGCTCGCTCCCGGCGAGCTTGCGGCATACACACCATCCCTGGCGATATCCGGCAGTTCGCCGGTATATATCTGGTGCGGAATAAAACTGCCTGCCCTGAACGTCCAGAGCAGGTCGTCTATGATTCGGCTTTGTTCATCGGAATCGGTGAGTACGTAACAAAAACTGCCGCTACGGTAGGCTTTCTCGATCAGTTTGCAGGCAAACCGATACCTATCCTGTAGCGACTCTGTCGGCAGTATATAAAAGCTGACTTCAGCCACTTATATTCTGGGTATGCGCCCGACCGATCAGGTATTGAGCTAATAACGATACCGGACGGCCGGTCGCGCCTTTGGTTGGGCCGGTGCGCCAAGCCGTGGCCGCAATGTCCAGATGCGCCCAGCGGAATTTTTCGGCAAATCGCGACAGGAAGCAGGCGGCAGTAATAGTGCCGCCGTCTTTGCCGCCGACATTGGCCATGTCGGCGAAATTGGATTTGAGTTGTTCCTGATATTCTTCCCATAACGGTAATCGCCAGATGGGGTCATTGGCGATTTCGCCGGCCGCAGTCAGCTCATTGCATAAAGCATCGTCATTGCCGAGCAGACCGCTGACGACGCGGCCTAAAGCGACCCCGCAGGCGCCGGTCAGGGTGGCGATGTCTATCACTACATCGGGATCGTAATGTTCGGCGTAGGTTAAGGTGTCGCACAGCAGCAGGCGGCCTTCGGCGTCGGTATTCAGCACTTCAATGGTTTTGCCGGACATGCTGGTCAAAATATCGCCCGGCTTGTTGGCATCGCCATCGGGCATGTTTTCGGATGAAGCGATCAGGCCGATAATATTCAACGGCAGCTGCATTTGCGCTACGGCGAGCAATAGACCCAAAACAGTCGCGCCGCCGCACATGTCGTATTTCATTTCATCCATGCCGGGACCCGGTTTTAGTGAAATGCCGCCCGCGTCAAAAGTCAGGCCCTTGCCGATCAGCACGATAGGCTTGGCGTTTTTCTCGCCGCCTTGATAATCCAGGGTAATTAATTTTGCCGGTTGGCGGCTGCCGCGAGAGACGGACAGGAACGCGCCCATGCCTAGGGACGCCATGTCGGATTCTTCCAGGATTTTAACGGTCAGGCTGGTGTACTTTTTACCCAGATCAATCGCCTGTTCGGCAAGATAGGTCGGCGTACAGATGTTGCCCGGTAAATCGCCAAGGTGTTTGACTAAATTGGCTGCTTCGGCAATAGCCTTGCCTTGTAGTAAGCCGGCATGAGCCGAGGCATGTTCAGCTTCGGTAGTGGCGACGGAGATTTTTTCAATCTTGCTTTCGGTTTCTTTATCCGACTTTGTTTGGGTGAATTGATAGACGGCGTCGCTAAAAACTTCGATGATGTGCCGGGATTTCCACTGCAAGTCACGGCCTTCAACTTCGCATTCCGCCAGACAGCAGACCACCGATTTTATTTGCGGTTTTTTCAGGCTGTTGATGGCGGCGAGAAGCGCTTTTTTATAGTTTTTGCCGGATAACGGTTTGTTTTCGCCCAGTCCGACCAGCAACACACGTTCAATCTTGCTGTCCGGAATTGCGTTGATTAATACGGTTTCGCCGTTTTTGCCGCTCAGGTCGCCGCGGCAGACGATGTTATTAATCAGCCCGTTGGTGCTGTTGTTAAGGGCAGTTGCCAACGGGCTGAGCTGCCGGTCTTGATAAACGCCGACAATAATGCAGTCGCATTGCAGTTCTTCGAGTGGCGCGGTTTCTATTGAATAGTCCATAACTTAACTCCGTTATTTGTTGGATAGAGCAATATCTTGAGCAGGTTGGAAAAAATAGAGCGCTACAAGATGGGTCGTTTAGCCGGGATTATACAACACAAATATCGGTTTTTGATTGGGGAGCTAGGGTTGGCGGTAAATTGGATTTTATAGATTCACCACGAAGGCATGGAGGAGATGAAGTTTTTACTCTGCCTTCCTGAGAGTATATTGGTTTTTTTAAAGATAAAACTTAAGGGCCTGGAAGAATCAACCAAGACTGGCCGCTAACTGTGATCGTACCGTCGAGCGGCAGAACGATAATATAGTTTGAAAAGCAATTGATAAAGCCATATTCTGCATGGCTTTTTGACCATCATAAACTTCTCGGCAGCGAAGTTATTCAACCTCCCACCATTGCACTTACAGGGGCAGCACGTTTTGAGTTTACACAGTTATCAATCGGTAGATCGCGAGCAATTAGCCAAAGACATCGGCGAAATTCACCAGCAAGCTTTAGCCAATATCGGTATTGGCGATTTTGAGCATTTAACAAGAATGGAGCGTTGGGGAAAAGTTTGTTCCATTCTCGGCTATGGCACGGCTTGGATTTTTCCCAATCCGATTTCCGCGCTGTTAATCAGCCAAGGCAGTTTCACGCGCTGGACACAAGTAGGGCACCCGATTGTTCATAGGGCCTACGACAAACTTAAAGGTGTCGATAAAAATTACACCAGCAAAAAATTCGCGCAAGGTTGGCGACGGTTTATGGATTGGCCGGACTGGTTTACTGTCGAGGGCTGGCATCACGAGCATGACGTATTGCACCATTATAGTTTGGGTGAAAAAGCCGATCCCAACAATGCGCAACACAACATGGAATGGCTAAGGCAATCAAGCCTGCCGATGTGGCAACGCTATGTGATAGTGGCGCTTTTTTCCGGGATTTGGAAGATTAGCTATTACACGCCCAGAACCCATAAGGAACTACGCTTAAATTCCGCCAGACAGCAGAAAGAGCTTGAACCTGTGATGACCCGCCTCGGGGCATGGAGTTTATTTACCAAACAGGGCCGAGGATTATGGCTGCATAGCATTTTGCCTTACATCGCCTATCGCTTTGTGTTGCTGCCTTTGCTGTTTTTCCCATTAGGCAGTTTTGCCGTTATCAGTGTATTGATTAATTCAATTCTGGCGGAGATTTTTACCAATATGCACAGCTTTCTGGTGATGATCCCAAATCATGCCGGAGATGATGTGATGATGTTTGACGAAAAAGCTAAAGGCAAAGGCGAATTTTACCTGCGGCAGATTTTAGGATCGGTCAATTATCCGACGGGTTCTAATTTGAATGACTTTTTCTACGGCTGGTTGAATTATCAAGTCGAGCATCACTTGTGGCCGGATATGCCGTTAAGTCAATATCAAAAAGTTCAACCGCAAGTCATGGCATTGTGCAAAAAACATAATATTCCTTATCTGCAACAGTCGGTTTTTAAAAGGTTGTTGAAAGCGGTGGATGTTATGGTGGGGAAAACTTCGATGTTGAAGCCGGCGGTTGCGTAAAGGTGTAGAGCGAGGTGGGGTTTCCGGCAGATTTGCGTAGTGTTTGCCGGAAACGCCCGTTTTTGCTGCCGCTCAAACAGGCTTATTTCGGCCTACGAGGTTGCCATGGGCATTGGATAATAGGAAGAAAAACATGGTTTTCCGTTAGCTCCTAAGCTCCAATTTGTCTTAACTGTCAACCATGGTAAACTGGATTCTAAATCAAAAATAAGAGGTAAGCTCATGACTGCCATTACGTTTGACACCCATAAATTTGTTCGTACACTCAAAGATGCAGGTGTGCCGGAAAGCCAAGCCGAAGCTTTCTCGGAAGCCTTTAAAGAGGCGCAGGGCGAAGCTGACTTGGCGACTAAACGTGACATTGATGATTTAAGACGCGACATTGATGTCTTGCGTCGCGAGATGGATTCGCGTTTCATTCAAACTGAGCAGCGGCTGGTCATTAAGCTGGGTGGTCTCATGGCGCTTTCCATTGGTGTTGTCGCTGCTTTGGTTAAGCTGCTTTGAGTACTGACTAATAACTACGGGTGTTTGCCGGAAACACCCGTTTTCGCTGCTGCTCAAACAGGCTTATTCCGGCCTACGAGCTACGAACCTATCTTCTGACCTTGCACGGCCAACACACCCGAACGCCCCTCTATTTCCGACATAACCAACTCATGACAAGGCAATGCCGTAGTATCTAAGTCGGCAACATAATCTGCCAGCGTACCGATGTCGTCTTCGGCTTTTTGCCACAGTTGCAGCAGTTTTTCCATGACCGGCAGCAATTTCATGCCTTCCAGTTCCGCATGCAAGGTATAGACATGGCCTTCCGGGGCGGGCTTGCGGCTGGCGGCGAATACCGCTTCATGTACGTTGGCTTCGGTGATGCCGTTGCAGCCGATCAGTTCGTCCAGCGTCGGCAGGGTGGTGGGGATTTGCGGGCATTGAAAGGTTTCGCCGTCCATTTGAGGAATAAACGGGGACTGGCCGCGGCAATCGCTGGCGTAACGAAAACCCAGCTGCTGTTCCAGTTGTAATGCGTGTTTGTTCAACTGCCAGCCGGCCGCGCCATGCACGGAAGGCTGATGGCCGAATACTTGCTGAAATGAATCGATGGCCGCCTGCATTTCTTTTTGCGTCCATGCCGCATCCCGGTTGGCGACAAAGTCCTGCCAGCGTATGTGGTCGTGGCAATGAACGCCAATTTCATGCCCGGCCTGTTCGACTTGGCGCATGATGGCGCGGCCCCGGCGGCCGATATGCGGGCCGGGAAGCAAGGTACCGTAGAGCAAGGTTTTCAGTCCGTAGTGGCTGAGCACCGAGGTGCGCTGAACCTTGCTGAAAAATCCGGGCCTGAATATCCGGCGCAGCGCCCGACCGGTATGGTCGGGGCCGAGGCTGAAAAGAAAGGTGGCTTTCACGCCGTAACGTTGATACAGCTCCAGCAATGCGGGTACGCCTTCCAGCGTACCGCGCAGTGTATCCACATCGACTTTCAGCGCGATTTTCATAGGGTTGAGTCTTGATCGATCAGTTCTCTCGCGGCTGCAACTTCATGACTGTAAGCGTCGAAAATTTTGCGCAAGGCGTCTTCTACGCTGACTTCCGGTTTCCAACCCAGATCTTCCATGGTGTTGTTGATCCAGGGCACCCGGGTTTTAACGTCCTGGTAGCCTGCACCGTAGTATTCATTGGCGCTGGTATCGATTAATTCGACTTTGGCAGCCAGTTCTTTATATTCGGGATGTTCCTTGGCGATTTTCAGCATCAGTTCGGCAAGTTCCCTGATTGACAGGTCGTTAGCCGGATTGCCGATGTTGTAGATATTGCCGGTCGCTTTGCCGCCTTCGTTTTTGATGATGCGCACCAACGCGTCGATACCGTCGCTGACGAAAGTAAAGCTGCGGCGTTGTTGGCCGCCATCGACCAGCTTAATGGATTCGCCTCGGGCGATATGGCCCAAAAACTGGGTTACTACGCGTGAGCTGCCTTCTTTCGGCGTATGGATGCTGTCGAGGCCGGGGCCGATCCAGTTAAAAGGCCTGAACAGGGTGTAATCAAGGCCTTGTTCCTGGCCGTAAGCACAGATGACCCGGTCCAGCAATTGCTTGGAGCAAGAGTAAATCCAGCGCGGTTTGTTCAACGGCCCCAAGACCAGCTCGGATTCATAAGGATGGAATTCATCGTCCTTGCACATGCCGTAAACTTCTGACGTTGAAGGGAACAGAACGCGTTTTCTGTATTTAACGCAGGCACGGATAATCGGCAGGTTGGCCTCGAAATCCAGTTCGAATACCGCCAGCGGGTGGGTCACATAAGTGGCGGGCGTGGCGATTGCAACCAGCGGCAGAATCACGTCGCATTTTTTAATGTGATATTCCATCCACTCATGATTAATGGTGATGTCGCCTTCAAAAAAATGGAAGCGTTCATTGTCGCGGAATGATTCAACCCGGTTGGATTGCATGTCCATGCCGTAGACATGCCAATCGGTGGTTTCAAGTATGCGCTTTGAAAGGTGATGGCCGATAAAACCATTGACACCTAGTATGAGTACGTTCATAAATTCCTGGTGGTTGTATTAAAAAATGATTACTGCTCAGTAGTCAGAAATGGAACGCTGATGACGCGGATGATTATGATTAAATAAGGTCTTATCTGCGTCATCTGCGTTCCAGTGTATTTGATGGTACGGAGTAGTTATAAAAATTGTTAATCGTTTAAGGCTGGTCGCATCGGTTCCCTCGGCAACTGCTCCTGCGTTGCTCTACCTCCTGCATCCCTGGCAGTCGTACCGCTTGCGACACTTCCGACCTCCATGGATGGAGGAAGTGCCGACGACTGCCGGGAGCAGTCGCGGCCACCATCCCTGGCGGTTGGAAATAACTGCTCATCACCGGTTAGGGCTTTGAAAGCGGCCTGATCCAGAGATATTCCGTCACAGCTAAGTTGCTCGATACGGAAGCGTTTGTTATCGGCGCAGTCGGCGTAAAAATGCCCGGCCGCCCAATAGATACAGACCTTGCCCGAATTCACAGCACTTTCATCGCTGTAATGACTGCCGAACAAGAAAAAACGCTTGCCGTTACTATCGAAGAATGCGCCCGGATAAGGCGGCGCTACGGCCCTGACCAGGTTATGGATAGCCCAGGCCGATTGTTGCCAGTCGATACGGCCGTGTTCCGGCTTGCGTCCGCCGAAATAACTGCCTTGGGCGAGATCCAACGGCTTGGCTTCTATTTTGCCGTCAAGCAATAAAGGTAAGCAGCGGGTCAGCAACGTCTCTGCGGCTGGCGTCAGTTTTAAGAACACATCATGCGCAGTATCGTTAGGCAAAATCGCGACAGCTTCCTGATCGATCAGCGAACCTGCATCGGGTTTTTCCACCATTTGATGCAGACTGACGCCGGTTGTCGATTCGCCATGCAGGACCGCCCAGTTGACAGGTGCGCGGCCCCGGTATTTCGGCAGTAACGAGCCGTGCAGGTTATAAGCGCCTCGGGGCGGGATAGCCAGCAGGTCGGTGCTCAGCATATGCCGGTAGTAAAAGGAGAACAACCATTGCGGATTAAGGTCGGCAATTTGCTTGATCACTTCCGCCCGGTTGGGATTCTCCGGCGTTATGACAGGAATCCGATGCCGGCCTGCCAATTCGGCAACGCTACCGAACCAGATGTTTTCCTCGGGATCATCCTGATGGGTGACCACCAGTTTAATCTCGACTCCGGCTTGCAACAGGCATTCGATGCCGGTAACGCCAATGTTGTGGTAGGCAAAAACGACAGCTGAGGTCTTCATCAAGACTTGTTATCCCTGGCATTATCCAGCACAGCCTTAACCAAATAACGGGGACGCGAGCGGGTTTGCGAATAAATTCGTCCGATGTATTCGCCCAACAGGCCGATGCCGAACAACAGAATGCCGATCAAGAAAAACACAATGGCGAACAGGGTAAAAACGCCCTCGGCTTCCGGCCCAACCGTCAGTCTGCGCCAGCCCAGATAAAAGACAAAGAGCAGCGAGAGGATAGAAACTCCGATGCCGAGCAAAGAAAATGCTTGTAACGGGGCAATGGAGAATCCGGTCATCAAGTCGAAATTGAGATGGATTAGCTTGAACAGCGAATATTTCGATTCCCCGGCGGCACGCTCTTCGTGGTCAATAACGATTTCAGTGGGATTGCCGGCATAAAGATAGGCCAGCGCCGGTATAAAAGTATTGGTTTCGGTGGTGGCTAAAACCGCATCGATAATGTCGCGATGGTAGCCGCGCATCATGCAGCCCTGGTCGGTAATATGAATGCGGGTGATCTTTTCGCGTAAGCGATTCATGGCTAATGACGCCCAATGCCGCCAGAGGCTGTCCTTGCGTTCGCGCCGGATAGTGCCGACATAATCGTAACCGGCATCCATTTGTTGCAGAAGATTCGGGATTTCTTCAGGAGGATTTTGCAGGTCGGCATCCAGAGTGAGGATATAAGTTCCTCTGGCCCGCTCGAAACCCGCAATCAGCGCTGCATGTTGTCCTGCGTTGGCGCGCAGAAATATGACGCGGGTCGTGTTGGGAAACAGTTGGAACTGCTTGTGCAGTAATGCGGCCGAACGGTCGCGGCTGCCGTCATCGACAAAAATGACTTCGTAGCGGTGCTTAAGCGTTTCCAGGACGGGATAAAGTCTTTCAAACAGTAACGATAAAACGGCTTCCTCGTTATAGACAGGGATAACGATGGATACGTCGGGTGTTTCAAAATTATTCGTCATTTAAATTAAAGAGATGATTTTAAATGGTAAACGCGCCGTAAAACTTGGCGCGACAAATTAACGGTCCTAATTGTAATACAAAAAACGCTGTTATTTTATTCGGAAACGGGCGTGTTGAATATTTAACTGCTTCATTAATAAGCGCCATTCAGCAACGAAAGTATTGCCGCGCAGACTTGGTCGACATCTTTTTCCTCCATGCCGGGAAATAGCGGGAGCGTTAAAGTTTGCTCGCCGATTCTTTCGGCATTAGGGAAATCGCCGGGTTTGTAGCCGTATTGGCGATAAAGCGAGAATAAATGAATCGCCGGGTAATGGGTGCCGGTAGCGATGGCTTGTTGTTTGAGCACTTCGAGAGCTTGGTTACGGTTCAGGCCTATCTTGTCCCAATCGAGCAGGATACAGAACATATGCCAGCTGTGGCCTTCTGCATCGGCAGGCAACACCAAGGCGTCATGTTCCGGCAGTTGCTGTAAATAACGCTCAACCAAGACACGGCGTTTCCGGTTAAAACCGTCCAGTTTCTTCAATTGCACCAAGCCCAGCGCCGCGCCGACATCCGGCATATTCATTTTGCCGCCCCATGCTGTCACATCCATGCCGCCTTGTGAGTCTCTTTCGATGCCGTGAAAACGGATGCCGTCAATTTTTTTTAATAAAACAGGATCGTTGATCGCAAGCGCGCCGCCTTCAATCGTGGTCATATTCTTATTGGGATGAAAGCTGAAGCAGACCGGATTGCCGGAACTGCCGATTTGACGTCCCTTATATTGAGTGCCGATAGCCTGGGCGGCATCTTCAAGCACCAAAAGATTATGCTGCTCGGCCAACTGATAAATACCATCCATATCGACAGCGCGACCGGCAAAATGCACCGGAATGATGGCTTTGGTATTCGGCGTGATCGCCGCAGCAACCGCCGCCGTATCGATATTGCGGGAGACCAAGTCGACATCGACGAATTTGGGTGTCGCGCCGCAACGAACGATGATATTGGCGCTGGCGACAAAACTCATCGCCGGTACGATGACTTCGTCGCCCGGCCCGATTCCGTAAGCCAGCAAGACCGCTTCCAACGCGCTGGTGCCGGAATTGAACACCCGAAGCTGGACATCGCCGCCGATATAATCGGCCAACGCGGCTTCAAAAGCCGCAACTTTGGGACCGGTTGCCAGCCATCCTGATTGCAGTACTTCTTTGATCGCTTCAAATTCTTCGGTATCAAGTGTAGGGCGAGTGAACGGCAGCATTTTAACTCCTTGCTAAAACGTAAACGCCAAGCAGGACGATGCCCATCCCGATGATGCGGGCCAGGTTCATCGATTCGCCGAATAACTGCCATGCGAATAAGGCATTAACCACATAACCCATGGACAGCATCGGATAGGCAATGCTGACATCGACCCTGGACAACGCCAATATCCAGACAACCACGCTGATGGCGTAACAAATCAATCCGGCCCAGAGAAAAGGTTCGAAAGCCAGTCTCAAAAACGCGCTGGAAGATGAGGAAAAATTTAAGCCGATCGCGCCTATTTCCTTGACGCTGGCCTTGAGCGCCAATTGAGCTGCGGCATTGAGCATGACGCCGGTCAGGATAATGCAGAAACTAACAATATTCATCGGCGAGCCACCGCAATATAACGGGAGTTTTCATAAATCGTGAGCATGGGGATCTTTTGTTGTTGCCATTGTTCGTAGGTGGTCTGGGTAAGCACGCTTATCGCTTGCTCTGAATTTAGCCATATAGGCAGAAAGTCGGCTTCATTGAGCCATTTTTGCGGTTCCTGGTTAATGCCGAATTCCAGTTCTCCTCTAAAACCGACCAAGGTGATGGTTCTGCCTAAATAATAGGGCAGGGACTGATCGTAACGATTAACATCGTAAATGGCTACATTGCTCTTGCCGCTGTTAGCAATGTAGGACTGAATCACTTCGGCCATAACCCGGCTGGAGCGTAATTCGCTGATGCTTTGGTAGCCCCACGAAAGCATTTGTACGCCAAGCAGCGCGCAGAGAGAGTAAACGGCAATAGCCAAGTCTTTTTTGTGTCTCAGCAATAGGGTGGAAGCTCCGGCCACAGCGGTTAAAACGGCTGTAGCAATAATCCAGGGCCGGAACAGCATCAAGTGCGATGCCAATCTGCCAATCCTGGCGGTATCGTCGGCTTTCCAGATAAAGAAAACGAAAATAACGGAGGCAATGACCAATGCGACAATGCCGTCGGCAATAATATGTTTGCGCTTGGACATGTTTTCGCCAACCAGCAATGCCAATGCCGGAAACATCGGCAAAATATAGGCCGGTAGCTTGGAGTGGGAAATTGAAAAAAAGAAAAACACAAAAATTGCATAAACCCAAAACAATCTTGATGCTTCAAATTTTCCGGCTTCAGCCCGCCAGGAGAACGGCGGTTTAATCAAGCCGTTTAACGACGAGAACAGCCAGGGTATCGCCCCGATTGCAAAGACGGCGAAAAAATACCAGTTGGACTTGGTGCGTCCGTGAACGTCGCTGGTAAAACGCTCGAAATGTTCATGGATGAAAAAGAAATGGGGGAATTCAGGGTTTGCCAAGCTGACAGCAATAAACCAGGGAGCGGCTAGCAAAAAATACAGCAGCAAGCCTTTGCCAAGATGTAAATGACGCCACAATGCCCAATCGCGTTGCCAGAAGGAATATAGAACAACCGCGGCGCCGGGAAGCACCAAGCCGATCAATCCCTTGCTCAGCGTCGCTCCGGCCAGCGCGGCCCAGGCCAGCAGCATCCAGTTTCGCCCTTGTTGGGGTAGATGACGTTCCGACTGGGCCAGCGCCAGGGCGCCAACAGCGATAATCAGCAGCGAGCTGACGCCCATATCCAGGCTGTTGGCGTGACCCATGCCGGCATAAAGAACGGTGCTAATTGAAAACAGGAAGGCGAAATAACCGGCGCTACGGCTATAAAGCCGGCTGCCGACAAAGCCAACCCATAACGCGCCGATAAAGCCGAGTCCTGAGCACCACACTCTAGCCGCCGCATTGGTTTCGCCCAACAAGGCCATGCTGATTGCGGAGCCCCAATATTGCAAAGGCGGTTTTTCGAAATATTTGAACCCGTTGAGGCGCGGTGTAATCCAGTCGCCGGAGTTGAGCATTTCCCTTGCGATTTCGGCGTAGCGTCCTTCGTCAGGTTCTATCAGGTCACGGTAACCTAGCAAAAGAAACCATATAAATCCGGCAGCAACGATTATTGCTCCATTAATTCCGTATTGACGGAAAGACGCTGGTGTCATGTTTTGATGTTCCTTTGGAGCTGCTGATCTCGGTAAATGCTGACAATGATAATACAATTTGCCGTTCAGCACACCTTTTACCGAGTTGAATGGTAAAAAATATAATTATAATCAATATGTTATTCTATTTTTTCGGTTGGGTTGCGATCTATTTGGAGTATGCAAAATATCGGCTCAATTATAACGAGCTACTTCTAATAACGATGTTTCTATAAAATAGGTCATAATTTACCGGATCAGGGTAGAGGTCGATATTCAGGCCTCGTACCGTTGTATAACAAAAATATCGTTTTTGATGGGGGAGATACGCTTGGAAGCAAGTTGGACTAAGGGCTATAACATGGGGCGGCGTAAGTTAATCACCGTTCTGGACAGAATGGTCGCCTTGGATTTGTTAAGAACGCTGTTGGCGGTTTGGTCGGTGATTGTGGTTATTATCGTCAGTCGGCAGTTCATCAGGATTCTTGACAAAGCTATTCAAGGACAGGTATCCAACCAAACCCTGATGACCGTTCTGGGACTGAAAACAATTATTGCCAGCGCCGCTTTTTTGCCTGCCGCCTTGTTTATGGCGGTATTAATGGTTTTGGGCAAAATGTACAGGGACCAGGAAATGTCGGCAGTCGCTTCCGCAGGAGGCGGTGCGGGGACAATCTATCGGTCTATATTCCTGTTGGTTTTTCCGGTAAGCGTGCTGGCAGGCGGCTTGTCGTTCTACGTCTCACCCTGGGCGGAAGCCATGATGGAGGAAATCATGCATCAGGATAAGGAATCGGCCGATCTCAGAGGCGTTGCCGCAGGAAAGTTTAGCGAGTATAGCCAAGGCGACTTGGTTTTTTATGTGGAAAAGATCGATGACGATAAAACCATGCATCAGGTTTTTGTTCAGCATAGACAGGGAAACCGCTTGGCGATTATTAATGCCGAACTGGGCAGGTTGAAAGACTTGCCTGACGGGCGCTATGTCGTTTTGGAAAACGGTGAGCGAATACAGGGGCAACCGGGTACTGTAAATTTTGTGCTTGAACAGTTCTCCGAATATGCAGTAAGGATGGATACCAAAGAATCAGCCGCTAATTTCGGCAAGGAATCGGTTGCCAGCGATACCTTGGCGAGTTCCGGCCAGGTGACCGATATTGCCGAATTACAGCGCCGGTTTTCCATACCCATGGGCATAGTGTTGCTTAGTTTTATTGCTGTGCCGTTGGCGCAAATGTCGCCTCGCGGTGGCGTTTACGGCAACATGTTGGTTGGTTTTCTAATCTATTTTAGCTATGGCAATCTTATTCGCGTCAGTCAGAGTTGGGTCATGAACCAAACTATTCCGCCATGGCTGGGCATTTTTGGCGTCAATACACTGTTATTGTTGATAGGCGGCGTTTTATTGGCAAGATTATACGGATGGCAATGGGTGCTTATGAAAGTCAGGGAAAAGGTGGGCAAGTGAATGTATTAACGGGCTATATAGTCAGGGAAATATTAAAGGGCTCTTTAATTGCCGTTTTATTATTATTGACCTTATTCAATTTATTTACTTTCAGCGATCAGCTAAAGGATCTGGGCAAAGGGCACTACGGCTTAACGGAAATCTTTTATTATTTGGCGCTGACTTCGCCTTCCGTTTTTTATGAACTGATGCCGGCGGCTGCTTTATTGGGCAGCCTGTTTATATTGGGGGCCATGGGTAATAACCGCGAACTTATTGCGATGCGGGCTGCCGGTTTATCGGTTTTAGGGATTATTAAAGCGGTTATGGTGGCGGGCGCCATTTTAGTCACTATTTCTATATTGGTCGGTGAGTTTGTTGCGCCGATAGCCGAACGGTCGGCGCAAATGGTTAAGGTCAACGCCGTGGATGAAGGCAAGGTGGTCATGAATGTTAAATATGGACTCTGGCTGCGTGAAGACAAAAAATTCATCAATGTACGGAAAATACAGGATGACGGCAGTCTGGCCGACATCAGCATTTACGAGCTGGACGATCAACGGCATTTACGTTATTCAATGCATGCGGAAAAAGCGACTTTTCAAGGCAATCAGCAATGGAAATTAGAGCAAATCAAGAAGTCGGACATTTCCATGGAGCAGATAAGCGCAACTAGCCAAAGCGATCAAATATGGCAATCGGCCGTTGCTCCGGACTTATTGGAGATTGTGGTGGTCAGCCCGAATGATTTATCCATGTATGATTTGGCAATGTATATCGATTTTTTAAAGGATAATCATCAAAAATCGCACGATTTTGAACTGGCTTTTTGGGGGCGGGTGGTCAATCCTTTGGTTGTTTTTGTGATGCTGTTGGTGTCCGCGCCTTTTGTTATCGGCGTTAAACGCGGCATTAACGTGGGCGGCAGGATGATGATAGGTGTTGTCATCGGCATGGGATTTAATATTATCGATAAAATCGCTGGGCATATGGGATTGATTTACGATCTTAATCCACCGCTAATGGCAATTACGCCCAGTTTGATTGTATTGGTTCTGTCGCTGTTTGCGTTGAGCCGGGTACAAGCGTGATTTAGCATCGTACATTGAGCGCGGTTCAAAGATGGCTTTGTGCAGTAGTTAAAATGGACAAATCGAGGTTAAGGTGGCAATTAGAAAATTTAACGATAAACAACCCAAAATAGGCCAATCGGTTTTTATAGACGACAGCGCCGTGGTGATCGGCGACGTTACCTTGGGTGACGATGTGTCTATATGGCCTACCACAGTGGTTAGAGGCGATGTTGAAAGCATCACTATTGGCGACGGCACCAATGTTCAGGACGGTTCCGTATTGCATGTCACTCACGCCGGAAAATATACGGCTCAAGGCCATCCGTTAATCATAGGCAAGGGCGTTACGATAGGGCACCGGGCGGTGGTTCATGCCTGCACCGTCGGCGATTATTGCCTGATTGGGATAGGCGCGATTATTATGGATGGCGCTGTTGTTGAAGATTATGTGATGCTGGGCGCCGGCGCATTGGTGCCGCCGGGGAAAAAGCTGGACAGCGGTTATCTTTACGTGGGCGCGCCTGCCAAACAGGCCAGGCCTTTAAAGGAATCGGAAAAAGAGTTTTTGGAATATTCTTCCCGGCAATATATTCAGTTGAAAAATGAATATTTAAAGGAAACGGGTAATTCAGCATAGAAAAACGGAACACGGATGCCAAAAGTAGGCGCCTACTTTTGGCATCCGTGTTCTATTGTTTAGATCAAAGTTGTCGTTCCGAATTCAACAATTCAATAACAGGCCGGGTTTTGGGACGAACGCTACGCCAGATAAAAAAAGCTTCCGCCGCCTGCTCAACCAACATTCCCAAGCCATCCAGGCTTTTCGCCGCATGATTCTCCAGTCCCCAACGCACAAAAGCTGTCGGCTCATTGGCATAGGCGAGGTCGTAACATACGCCGCCGGGCACCAGTAAATCAGCCGGCAATGGCGGTAATTGATCGCTCAAACTGGCCGAGGTCGCGTTTAAAATCAAATCGAATTGCCGGTTTTTTAATGTATCGAAGCCGCAGCCGGTGATAGAGCCTCTACCGTAAAATTCAGTTGCCAGTTTGACCGCCTTGTCAACGGTGCGGTTGGCTATAACAAGGGTTTGCGGGGATTGCTCAAGAATCGGGGCGATGATGCCGCGGCCGGCGCCACCGGCGCCTAAAATCAGTATGCGGATATCCGATAAAATGATGGCATGGTTGGTGATCAAGTCTGTCACCAGACCTATGCCGTCGGTGTTATCGCCCAAGATAGAGCCATCGGACTGGAGCGCGAGCGTGTTGACGGCCTTGCTCAGTTGGGCGCGTTCGGTTTTATTGTCGGCATAACTCCAGGCGAGTTCTTTCAGCGGCACGGTGCAATTCAAGCCTTTGCCGCCTTCACTAAAAAACTTTTCAGCAGCAGTCGAGAATTGTTCCGCAGGAACATCTTGCGCGGTATATTCAAGCGCTTGCCCGGTTTGTTCGGCAAAAAGATGATGAATTCGTGGTGATTTGCTGTGTTTGATCGGATGACCGAACACCGCATAGCGGTCTATTAAAGTCATAATTGTGCTTTTCTCTCCAGCCATAATTCCCATGCAACAGTCACTGAGACGATCAAAACGGCGATGCCTAGTTCTATCCATAAAAAGTGCGGCGTATACACCGAAACAACGGCGGCAACACCCAGAAAAATACCGACCAAGCTAAAGCGCCAGCCTACGCGCAAGCCGTCGAGTATGGTTGAAAGCGATAAAATCAGCAGGATAATCAATCCGGCATCCTCTTCAGCTATTCTTCCGGATTGATGTATTAAAAACGCCCCGCCGACGACCAGTAACGATGTGGCCCAGTGCATCGATTGCTCACGGAGTATTATCTTGAAATCATCGGCACGATGCTTGGATTGTATCCAACCGATAACCATTGCAAACAGGCCGAACAGCAACATCATGATAAGCCAGTAACCATAGCCGTCGGCGGGGGAGAAATCCATAATCCCGATGCCGACTAGCGACAGGATCAACAGTAAAACCAGAATGGCTTCCTCAATGTGAAATCTTCTTTTCTCGGCAATTAGAATCTCTTCAGACATAAAACAGCCCCTCTTCAGTTTGTTGGATTAAGGATTATTTAAAAATACACGTTTAATCTCGCAACCACTGGGCTACAGATTTGGCGTAATAGGTCAGGATAGCATCGCTACCGGCGCGTTTGAAAGCCAGCAGTGATTCCAATACAACTTGTTTTTCATCCAACCAGCCGTTCATCGACGCGGCTTTGAGCATCGCGTATTCGCCGCTGACCTGATAGGCGAATGTCGGTACGCCGTATCGGTCTTTTACCCGGCGGATGATGTCCAGATAAGGCATTCCGGGCTTAACCATGACCATATCCGCGCCTTCCTGCAAGTCCAGCTGTATTTCGCGCATGGCTTCGTCGGAATTGGCCGGGTCCATTTGATAACTGTATTTGTTGCCTTTGCCTAGCGTCCCGGCGGAACCCACCGCATCCCTGAACGGGCCGTAAAAGCTGGAGGCGTATTTGGCGGAATAAGCCAGGATCAGCGTGTTGATATGGTTTTGCGCTTCCAGCGCTTGTCTTATCACGCCGATGCGGCCGTCCATCATGTCCGACGGCGCGACAATATCGGCTCCGGCTTCGGCGTGGGACAGCGCTTGCTTGGTTAAGACCTCAATGGTTTCATCATTCATCACGTAGCCATCAGCATTGATCAATCCATCCTGGCCGTGTGTAGTGAAGGGGTCCAGTGCGACATCGGTAATAATGCCCAATTCAGGAATGGCTTGTTTTAAAGCTCTTACGCTACGCTGGATCAGTCCGTCAGGATTATAAGCCTCAGCCGCGTCTGCCGATTTTTTATCGGCAGACGTTACCGGAAACAGCGCAATGGCGGGAATACCCAAATTATAAAGCTCATGCGCTTCCGCCAGCAGTAAATCCAAAGAGAGTCTTTCCACCCCCGGCATCGACGAGATAACTTGGCGTTGGTTCGAGCCTTCAGTGACAAACATCGGGTAAATCAGGTCATCGACAGATAAGCGGTTTTCGCGCATTAAACGGCGGGAAAAATCGTTATAACGCATTCTTCTCATGCGTGTTTGAGGGAAATTGATGTTATTATGTGTCATCTGATCCTTAGCGCTAAGGGTTTGGGAATACCGAGATTTTTTACTTTAAGTCATTAAATTTAAGGTTTAAAGTTTTACGCGGTTTATTGTATCAGGGAAATTACCACACTGATATTTGAAGATAAAATGCATGCCTGGTTTAATTTTAGAGGGTTTTATGAAAGCTAAACAAGTTACGATAATCGGTTTATTTGCGGTATTACTCGGTTTGATGTCCGTTACTAATGTCATCGCGGCTGATTTGTTGCCACCGCAACAAGCAATACAAACAGCTTCGGCAAAATTACAGGAAAGACTGCAAGATAAATCATTTACCAAGGATTTTGCCAAAATCACAGAATTCGTTAATGAAGTTATTTATCCGCATACCGATTTCGACAAAATTTCAGAACTGGTTTTGGGCAAAATCTGGAAGACTGCGACTAATGATGAACGCGAGCGTTTTAAACATGAATTCCAAACATTGCTGGTAAGAACCTATTCCCGTGCTTTTGTAGAATTTAATGATTGGTCGGTCCGTTTCCTGCCTCTTGAAATGGGCAGCGATGAGAAAAAAGTGGTTGTAAAAACCGAGGTTTTACAACCCGGCATTCAGCCTATCGGCGTTAGTTACCGAATGCTGCTGACTGACGGCGAATGGAAAGCCTACGACATTATGATTGAAGGCGTCAGTTTAGTGACTAACTATCGCAGCACTTTCACTAATGAAGTTCAAACCAAAGGCTCATTAAATGCAGTTATTGACGGATTGGTCAAGCGCAATGCCGAAGCGCTGGCGGCAAAGCCGGCGGCTAATTCCTAAACCATTAATTGCGGCAACCCGATAGACAAAGTTTGCCTCGTAATACCCTATAGACCAAAGGACGGCCGATTATGAACGGTCGTCCTTATTAATCTCCCAGCCATCCCATCCCGCAGTTTTTGTTTTTTAATCCATGAATTTCCCGAAAGACTCCATTTATGCCAGCCCTGTTGGTGAAGTCGGCGCTTTTAAATTTGATGAAACAGTCGTCCGTGTCTTTCCGGACATGATTCAACGATCCGTTCCCGGTTATAGTGCGATCATTTCAGCGATTGGCCTGTTGGCCGGACGTTTTGCCCATGAACATAGCGTCTGTTACGATCTGGGCAGCTCTTTGGGCGCCGCGACCTTGTCGATGCGGCACCAGATCAAAGCAGAAAACTGCCGCATTGTTGCCGTTGATAATTCTCAAGCGATGGTGACGCGCTTTCAGGAAGTGTTGCAAAAAGACCAAGCGTCGGTTGAAGTCGAGGTGCTGTGCGCCGACATTCGTGAAGTCGCCATTGAAAATGCCTCGGTGGTGGTTTTGAACTTTACCCTACAGTTTATCCCGCTTGAAGACCGGATCGGTCTGTTGCAAAAAATCTATCAAGGGCTCTTACCCGGCGGCATTTTAATCTTGTCGGAAAAACTCAAATTCGACGACGACCGGCAGCAGGAATTGCAAACACAAATGCATCATGCCTTTAAAAAAGCCCAAGGTTACAGCGACCTGGAAATCAGTCAAAAACGCACGGCGCTGGAAAATGTGCTGATTCCCGAAACCTTCGTCCAGCATCAGAGCCGCTTGCGTCAAGCCGGTTTCAGCAGCGCTGAAGTCTGGTTTCAATACTTCAATTTCGCCTCCATCATTGCCTTGAAATGATCGATTATCAACCCTTATACGATGCATTGACCGATGCAAAAGCCGATGCTTGGGTAAAGCTATTGCCGCAGCAGCTTGAACATGGCTTTGATCCGGCCAAGCATGGCAATTTAGCGCAGTGGCAGGCGCTGATCGACAGCATAGCGGCATTGCCGACCGCTCAACGTGTGCTGGATGCGGATGCAGTGCAGATAGGCGATGCGAACGATTTGACCGAACTGGCAAAAGTGCATCTTGAAAGCCAGTTAAAAAACCTGTGTCCCTGGCGTAAAGGTCCATACGATTTGTTCGGCATCAATATAGATACCGAATGGCGTTCGGACTGGAAGTGGAACAGGGTGATAAACCATATCGCGCCGCTAGAGCACCGTTTGGTGTTGGATGTGGGTTGCGGCAACGGCTATCACTGCTGGCGCATGCAGGGCTCCGGAGCGAAAATGGTGATCGGCATCGATCCCATGATGCTCAACGTAATGCAGTTTCAGCTGGTCAGGAAGCTGTATGGTGAAGCACCGGTTTACGTTTTGCCGATGGGCCTGGAAGAAGTGCCTTACGGCTTAAAAGCATTCGACACGGTATTTTCGATGGGCGTGCTCTACCATCGCCGTTCGCCTATCGATCATCTAATGGAATTAAGGGACTGCCTGAAACCCGGCGGCGAGCTGGTATTGGAAACCCTGGTTATCGACGGCGGTTTAGGGCAGGTATTAATGCCGGAAGATCGTTACGCCAGAATGCGTAACGTCTGGTTTTTACCCAGTTGCGATACTTTGATCAGCTGGTTAAAACGTTGCGGATTTAAAAATATCCGTGTGGTTGATGTCACCGTAACCGGCATTGAAGAACAGCGGACTACGGAGTGGATGACGTTTAATTCGTTGAAAGACTTTTTGGATGCGGAAAATCCGCAGTTGACTTGCGAAGGCTTGCCGGCTCCGAAACGGGCTGTTGTTATTGCTAATGCCGCTTAAAATCGAAGCGAATACATCCTTCTGTTCCGTATCACGATTGACGTTCCAGACGCGCACGATAGTCTCAGAACGTTGCCAGTTAGACCTTCCAGGTTTTTAAAACCTGGAAGGTCTGTCTCTCGCCTAACTCTAAGTCAGGGATTGTCGGAATGACGACATCCCGCAGAAACTTGTGTATAGAGTCAGGAGTTAGTAAAGCAACATTTGCTCCTTCTCCCTCAGGGAGAAGGTTGGGATGAGGGGATATAAATAACATTTTCCTTATCTTAGATTCCCCTCACCCAACCCTCTCCCTCTGGAGAGGGCTTTGCGTCGCTTTACCAACTTCGGGTTCTATAACACAGAGTCTCCCTCTGTGCCAGGGGTCCTGGCCAAAACAACGCAAGCCGAAACATCTTTCTTGCTAAAAAAAAGACCTTATGTTCGGTACCGCACAGAGCGCATTCGATATTGTTGTTAATCTGTTTCCGTTCATGCAAAGACAGAACCGCGCCAATAGAGCGTAAGGGCATCTGCTAGGCTGGACGGTATATCTTATGCGTCTCGGCAATGTTTTGTCGCGGTTCTTTTTTGCCAGATTGGCTTGGATTTTCCGGCCGCCGATAGATCAAAAGACAGTTCTATTGCATCAACTAAAAGCGAAAGCCCTAACAGTGAAGTGAGAGCAGAGAAAAACCGAACATGCGAACAGAGACTTTTCTATTTACTCCTCAGGATATTGTCTACCACGGCGTTTCAACTCTGGATAGAGCGATTGACCGCGCCGTAAAGCAACTTATAGGATTGCAACAAGAACAAGGCCATTGGCTATTCGAGCTTGAAGCCGACTGCACGATTCCGTCGGAATATATCTTGATGATGCATTACATCGGCGAAATCGACGTAGCGCTTCAGGCTAAAATCGCCAATTTTCTCCGAACACAGCAAAGCATGGACGGCAGCTATCCTCTGTATAAAGGCGGTGCCGGCGATATTAGCTGTACCGTCAAAGCCTATTACGCGATGAAAATGGCCGGCGATTCTATCCGGGCGGGACATATGGAAAAAGCGCGCGAATGGATACTGGCTCAAGGTGGCGCTGCCAAGGCCAACGTTTTCACCCGCATTATGCTGGCGATATTTGAGCAGATACCCTGGCGCGGAGTACCTTTCATGCCGGTGGAAATCATGCTGCTGCCCAAGTGGTTCCCGTTTCACCTGAACAAAATAGCCTATTGGTCGCGCGCGGTGATGGTTCCGTTGTTGATTTTGTATACTTACAAGGTCAAAGCCCGCAATCCCAACAAAATAGGCGTCGCCGAACTGTTTGTTATTCCGCCGGATGAAGAAAAAAACTATTTCTCCCATGTCAAAACGCCGTTGGGCAAGGCTATCCTGCTTCTGGAGCATATCGGGCGCTTGGCCGAGCCCCTGATTCCGAACTTTATCCGCAGGAAAGCCACCGAGAAAGCCCGTGATTGGTGCATGGAAAGATTAAACGGTTACGACGGCTTAGGGGCAATTTTCACCGCTATGGTCAACGTCTATGAGGCGATGGACTGTTTGGGCGTTCCTGCCGGCAATGAACAGCGGCGGATAGCCAGAGCTGCTATCGACCGATTATTAGTCATTAAGGACGATATAGCCTACTGCCAGCCCTGCGTTTCCCCGGTTTGGGATACCGGTCTGACGGTTTTGGCCTTGCAGGAAATCGGCCGTTACCGATGCGATCCGCGTACCCGGCAGGCGCTTGGTTCAGCGTTACAATGGCTGGCCGATAAACAGCTGAAGGACGAACCGGGCGACTGGCAGATCCGGCGTCCCGATCTGCCGGGCGGCGGCTGGGCTTTCCAGTTCGGCAACAGCTATTATCCCGATGTTGACGATACGGCAGTGGCGGCTATAGCTTTGATTCAGGCCGGCGATGCGAAGTTTGCCGAAAATATTGAACGGGCAGGCCGCTGGATTGCAGGGATGCAATCCGGCAACGGCGGCTATGGTGCTTTTGACGCCGACAACACCCATTACTATCTCAACCACATTCCGTTTGCCGACCACGGTTCCTTGCTAGATCCGCCGACTGCCGACGTCAGCGGCCGGTGTATTATGCTTCTGGGCAAGCTTGTTAACCGGTATCCGGAATATGAAACGGTTATCGATAAATGCATTGATTACTTGCGCAAGCAGCAGGAACAGGATGGCTGCTGGTTCGGCCGCTGGGGCACTAATTACATTTACGGCATCTGGTCCGTGCTGGCCGGTTTTGAAGCCGCTGGTGTTGCCAGGCACGATCCCAGCATCCGTAAAGCCGTAGCTTGGCTGAAATCGAAGCAACGCGATGATGGCGGTTGGGGCGAGGGCAATCACAGTTATCACGATGACAAAAGCCGCGGCGAATCCGATACCAGTACGGCATTTCAAACTTCGATCGCCCTGCTGGCGTTACTATCGGCCGGCGAAATTGGCTGCCCCCAGGTCGAGGCAGGAGTGAATTATCTGTTGGAAAACCAGCAGGCTGACGGGCATTGGAAAGATGAGGGTTTCAACGCTCCCGGTTTTCCCAAGGTTTTTTACCTGAAATACCACGGATACGATAAATTTTTTCCGCTCTGGGCGTTGGGCCGCTATCGAAACGAACGCTTGATTTTTGACGCCGATATTTATTTTGACTCACACTCAGATTTCCAAAACCTCCGGTAGAAAAAACTCGCTGACCAGCATTTGCCGCTGTGCAATCGCGTAAACGGTTCTTCTACCCCAGATCGGCTGGTCAATATCGGCTTCAGCTATAGCCGATTGCGTCCATGTCGGCTGATCGATCAAGGTGACATCCATCTCGATGCGTTCCAGTTTGGGATAGGAAAAAATCACTTCCCCCAGCGGACGGTTGCCCAGATGAGCCAGGTTACGTTTGGCGCCTTTGATGGTTTTCGCCGGGATGATAGTTCGGGCTAAAATCAGCGGTTTGCCGTCGGCGTGAAGCAAGACTTCACGGATCAGGCTGTACCTGTTTTCGCGCAATTTAAGCAGCCTACGTTCGCTTAAAAATGGCGTATTCCATTGTTGCAGCAGGATTTTAACGCCAATCGCATCGCCGTAATAATCGCGCAGACGCTGGGTTAGCGATCCCGGCTCATAGGTCCATGACTGGACGTTTCCAGGCAGCGTGTGGCAAGTGCCGGACCGGTTTTCCAACCACAAGGGTTCACGGTTAAATAAAAAGCTTTTATTGGTCAATTGGATTAAACCTCTGAATATTCGGTGGATGCGCCCAGCCAGCGGTCGCATAAGGGCTGGACGGCTTCGGGCGAGTGAATAAAAAAAGCGTCGCCGATTTGTTGAACGGCAGCCAGCACATCGGCATCCCTGACTAAATCGGCAATTCTAAACTGCATTTGCCCGGTTTGACGGGTACCCATGACTTCGCCGGGGCCGCGCAATTCCAGGTCTTTTTCGGCAATCACAAAGCCGTCGTTACTGTCCCGTAACACGCCCAGACGGTGGCGGGCGGTATCGGATAACGGCGCTTGATACATCAGCAGGCAATAGCTATCGTCATTGCCGCGGCCAACCCGGCCGCGCAATTGATGCAACTGGGACAGACCGAGGCGTTCCGGATTTTCGATGATCATTAATCCGGCATTGGGTACGTCGACGCCGACTTCAATAACGGTGGTGGCGACCAATAAATCAATGCGATGGTTTTTAAAGTCCTGCATGACCGCGTCTTTTTCGGCGGATTTCATGCGCCCGTGGATCAGCGCGACACGCACGTCCGGCAAGGCCTGGGTCAACGTTTCCGCGGTTTTTTCCGCCGCTTCGCATTGCAAAACTTCCGATTCTTCAATCAACGTACAGACCCAATAGACTTGTCTTTTTTTGCCGACCCAACTGTTAATCCGCTCGATCACATCGGCGCGCCGCTCGGCCGGAATCACGCTGGTAACGATCGGCTTCCTGCCCGGCGGCAGCTCGTCGATAATGGATAGGTCCAGGTCGGAATATTGCAGCATCGCCAAAGTGCGGGGAATCGGCGTGGCGGTCATCACTAACTGGTGTGGTCTGATGCCTTCCATCTGGCCTTTTTCCCTGAGCGCCAGCCGCTGATGGACACCGAAACGGTGCTGCTCATCGATAATGATCAGGCCGAGGCGATGGAAGTTCACGCCGTCCTGAAACAAGGCATGAGTGCCGATAATAATATTGGCCGTGCCGTTCTCCAAGGCTTGTAACGTTTCCTTCCGGGCGTTGCCTTTGAGTTGCCCGGTTAAGTAGGTCACCTGGGTCTCAAAGCCGTTAAACCATGCGCTAAAGTTGCGGAAGTGTTGTTCCGCCAGTAATTCGGTCGGTGCCATCACCGCAACCTGATAACCTGCCGTTAACGCCAGTAATGCCGCGTAGGCGGAGACTACGGTTTTACCGGAACCGACATCGCCTTGTACCAAACGCATCATCGGGTGTTGCAAAGCGCAATCGGCTTCAATGTCTGCAATGACCCGCTGTTGCGCACCGGTCAGTTTAAACGGCAAGGCGCGGATGAAATGTTCCGTGGCGGTTTTTTCGGCTGCGCCTACAGCAAACGAGGGTGCTTGCCAGGCCCTGGTTTTATTCCGGGTTGTTCGGAGGCTTAAGTAATGCGCCAGCAGTTCTTCAAAGGCCAGCCGTTTTAGTGCAGGTACGCTGCCGTTTTGCAGGGCTTCAATCGATATCGACTCATCCGGCGCATGCAGGGTTTGGATTGCATCGGCCAGGGCAGGGTAGCGGTATTGTTTTAAGATAGCTTCGGGGATCCAGTCGGGCAGCAACTCGGGTGCCTGGCTGTATAAATCTAAAGCCTGTTTGACCGCCTTGCGTATCACATTCTGGCTAAGGCCTTCGGTCAGCGGATAAACAGGCGTCAAGCGCGTTTCGGTGACGCAATCGCCAAGATCGGCGATGACTTTGTATTCAGGATGGATCATTTCCAGTCCGGCAAATCCGTAGCGTACCTCGGCAAAACAACTGATAGCGGTGCCGGGTTTCAGCGCGTTATGCTGGCTGGCGCTAAAGTGAAAAAACCTCAGGTTGATAAAGCCGGTAGTGTCGCTGATTCGGCAAATCAGGCTTTTTCTGCCTCTGGGTAAAACGTCGATAAATTCGACTTTGCCGGTGATCAGCACCGACATGCCCGGCTTTAGGGTGCGGATCGGGTAAACGCGAGTGCGGTCTTCGTAACGCAGGGGCAGGTGGAAAATTAAGTCCTGAAGCGTGCAAAGGCCGAGTTTTTGCAGGCGGTTTGCGGTTTGCGCACCTATTCCTGTCAATATACCGACCGGTTGATGAAGGGCATTCGGGGTTCTCATGCGACTATCTGGAGCGGTTAGAGAAATGGAACACGGATGACACGGATTGGACGGATTTAAACGGATTTTTAAGTAGTTGCCTTTTAAATCCGTGATTATCAGTCAAATCCGTGTCATCCGTGTTCTATTGCCAATACCATAAAGCCAATCAACAAGCCGGATATTCCTGCGGTTTTAAAACCATAATCGCATCCATTTCCACATCGGCGGCTTTAGGCAACGCGGCTACGCCGATAGCGGCGCGTGCGGGATAGGGGGGCTGGAAATAATGCCCCATGATTTCGTTGACTAACGGAAAGTGCGATAAATCGGTCAAGAAAACATTCAACTTGACGATGTCCGAAAAGTCGCCGCCCGCGGCTTCCGCAACCGCTTGCAGGTTATCGAACACCTGGGTGATTTGCGCGCTTATATCGCCTTCGATAATGGTCATTGTTTCAGGCACCAAAGGAATTTGTCCTGAAAGATAAATGGTGCGGTCAACCTTGACCGCTTGCGAATAGGTGCCGATGGCTTGCGGCGCTTTGTCAGCCTGGATGATTTGTTTGTCCATTTTTGATCCTTTATGCTTTAACGCGGGTAAGTTTTAAAACAATCGATAATTCTTTCAGGCGGCGCATGATTTTGGCTAAATGCACCCGGTCTTTGACGGTTAGAGTGATCAAGTCGACACTAATGCGGTCATCCTGATCGACGACGGTGACGTTTTCAATATTGGAATTCTGTTCGGAAATGGTCGAGGCGATGGTCGCCAATGAGCCGCGTTGATTAAGCACTTCTATGCGGATTTCAACCGGGAAATCGCCGGCGGCATCCTGGCTCCATTCGACATCGAGCCAATTGGTTTGTTTTTTCCTGACCACGCTGCTGTTGCGGCATTCGTGATGATGCACGACGATGCCCTTGCCGGGGTTGAAATAACCGATGATCGAATCGCCCGGAATCGGCCGGCAACATTTCGCCAGGGTGATGACCATGCCTTCGGTGCCTTTTATGATCAGCGGTTTTTTCTGGTTTTGCTCCGTATCATTCAGTTTGATCGATGCGCTCATATCATCCTGGGCGATGCGTTTGGCGACCAGGAACGGCATCTTGTTGCCAAGTCCGATGTCTTCAAGCAACTCATCCAGCGATTGGTTGGACATGACTTGGAGCAAGGCTTGTATTTTGGCTTTGTCGATGTTTTCCAGGTGCAAATGCATGGCTAACAGCTCTTTTTCCAGTAAACGCCGGCCCAGGTTAATGGCTTCTTGCTGTTTAAAATGTTTCAGGTAGTTGCGGATACCGGAGCGCGCTTTGGCGGTAATCACATAATTGAGCCAAAGCGGGTTGGGTCTGGCCCACGATGCGGTAATGACTTCGACGGTGACGCCGTTTTCCAGTTTGGTTTGCAACGGCACAAGCTGTTTGTCTATTCTGGCCGAAACGCAGGCATTACCCAGGTCGGTATGCACCGCGTAGGCAAAATCGATAATGGTTGCGCCGCGCGGCAGTTTAATAATCGCGCCCTGCGGCGTGAAGACAAACACTTCCTGCGGGAACAGGTCCACTTTCAGGTTGTCGATAAATTCCAGCGAGTCGCCGGCGGATTTTTGGATTTCCAGCAAATCGCGCAACCACTCATTGGCGCGAGCCTGGAATGTTTCCGTTTTATCGTCATCGGATTTATACAGCCAATGGGCGGCAATGCCGGACTCCGACATGCGGTGCATTTCATGGGTCCTGATTTGAATCTCGATGGGTACGCCGTAAGGCCCCATCAATATCGAATGCAAGGACTGGTAGCCATTGGCCTTGGGCAGAGCGATATAATCTTTAAAGCGTCCGGGAATCGGTTTGTACAAGTTATGCATGACGCCGAGGACGCGGTAACAGGTATCGACATCGTCGCAAAAAATCCTGAACGCATAGACATCGAAAATATCGGCTAGGGAAATCTTTTTATTGAGCATTTTCTTATAAATGCTGTAAAGATTTTTTTCCCGTCCGGCAACATCGCATTTAATTCCGGCTTGGTATAGACGATTTTTTATAGAGCTTTCTATGACGTCGACAATTTTACGGCGGTTACCCCGCGCTTTTTTTACCGCATTATTTAAAATTGCGTAGCGCATCGGGTACATCGCCTCAAAACTCAGCGCTTCGAGTTTTTGCCGGATACTGTTCATGCCCAATCGATTGGCGATCGGGGCGTAAATATCCAGGGTTTCACGGGCAATGCGACGCTTTTTTGCCGCCGGCATGGAGCCGAGCGTCTGCATGTTGTGCAGCCGGTCGGCCAGTTTGACAATAATGACGCGCAAATCCTTGGCCATGGCCAGAAACATCTTGCGGACATTTTCCGCTTGCGCTTCGGCGTGCGATTTGCTGCCGATTTTGCTTAATTTGGTAACCCCATCAACCAATTCAGCGACTTCGGCGCTGAACTGTTCAGCCAGTTCTTTTTTACTGACCGGGGTATCTTCAATCACATCATGGAGGATTGCAGCCATGATGCCGTTGGCGTCCATACGCATTTCAGCAAGGCTGATAGCGACAGAAACAGGATGGCAAATATAGGCTTCGCCGCTTTTACGAAATTGACCTTCATGAGCGGCCGCGCCGACTTCATAAGCCCGGACGCATTGATCGATCTGGCTTTGATCCAGATAGCCGGACAGGGTCGTGCATAAACGCCGGATCAGTTTGTCCTGAGGGCGTTCCAGCTCAATCGTGTCGGCTATTTCCAGCATAAGTTCTACAGCTTAAAATATCGGATTGTGCTGATGCTCATGGGCTTCGCCGGCACGATGCAGGGAGCTGATGTTTTCAGGTGTGACATGACCCGCCGCAATTTCGCGTAACGCGACCACGGTATCTTTGTCCTTGCCGCGCGGGACAAATTCATTCGCACCGTGGTGAAGTTGGCGCGCCCTGGCGCTGGCTAATAAAACCAGCTTGAAACGGTTTTCAACATGTTCTAAACAATCTTCGATAGTGACTCGGGCCATTTTTAATCCTGACTTGTTGAGGGTTGGTTTTTCGTGGCTATTCAGACCATGAATAGATATGGACCACGGATGGTACGGATTAGACGGATTTAAACGGATTTTTATCTGCGTTTATCCGTTAAATCCGTGTCATCCGTGGCCTATGTTTTTAAATCGATTTTTCTTAAGCTCGTGATTTTAACACAGAAACGGCCGGAAGTTCTTTGCCTTCAAGGAATTCAAGGAAAGCGCCGCCGCCGGTCGAGGTGTAAGACACGTCATCGTTAATGCCGTATTTATCGATAGCCGCCAAAGTGTCGCCGCCGCCGGCAATCGAGAAAGCCTTGCTTTCGGCGATTGCTGTCGCCAACGCTTTGGTGCCGCCGCCGAACTGGTCGAATTCAAATACGCCGACCGGGCCGTTCCAGACGATGGTGCCTGCGGTTTTTAATATCTCGGCATATTGTTTTGCGGTCTCGGGGCCTATGTCCATAATCATGTCATCGGCTTCGACATCGGCGACTTTTTTAACGGTAGCGACAGCAGTTTCCGAAAATTCCTTGGCGCAAACCACATCGACAGGGACCGGAATATCGGAACCGTTGCTTTTGGCTGCTGCCATCAAGCGTTTGGCTTCATCGATCAGATCGGCTTCATACAGCGATTTGCCGACCGGGAATCCGGCTGCCGCAATAAAAGTGTTGGCGATGCCGCCGCCGACGATTAACTGGTCGACTTTTTCCGACAGGGATTCTAAAACCGTCAATTTGGTGGACACTTTAGAGCCGCCGACAATCGCGACCAACGGCTTGGTTGGCGTTTCCAGGGCTTTGCCCAGGGCGTCCAGTTCGCTGGCTAATAAAGGGCCTGCGCAAGCAATCGGTGCAAATTTAGCCACGCTGTGGGTTGATGATTGCGCTCTGTGCGCGGTGCCGAAAGCATCCATCACAAAGATGTCGCAAAGCGCCGCCATTTTTTTGCCCAGATCATCGTTGTTTTTGCCTTCACCGGCATTAAAACGCACGTTTTCGCACAGCACGACTTCGCCCGGCTGAATGCTAATGCCGTCGATCCAGTCCTTTTCCAGCCTGACCGGTTTGCCCAGTAACTCGGATAGACGCTCGGCGACCGGTTTCAATGAAGACTCTTCGTCGTACTGGCCTTCGACAGGACGGCCCAGATGCGACATCAGTATGACCGCAGCGCCCGCCGCCAGGGCTTTTTCAATGGTCGGTACGCTGGCTTGGATACGGATGTCGCTAGTCACTTTGCCGTTTTTTACCGGTACATTCAAATCCTGACGGATTAATACGCGTTTACCTGATAAGTCCAGATCTACCATTCTTTTAATTGACATATTTTGTTCTCATTTTGTGGGTTATTGCAGATGTTGATTTTTATTAATGGAACACGGATGACGCGGATTAGACGGATTCACACGGATTTTATTCTTGCTGTATCCGTGTTATCCGTGTTCTATTTTTTCAACGGTTGTATAAAGTTAATTTTGTTTCCATTTGATCGAGCAACCGATGCTGTTGATTTGCTCTTTGGGACCATGGCCGGTTTCGGCAATCAGTTTCATTGCCTCAAATAGCTCGCGCTTGGTGCCTTCGGGAGCGGTTTCTTTACGGCTGGCATCCAGCCGGCCCCGGTATTGCAGCTCATACTCGGCATTATAGCCAAAAAAGTCCGGCGTACAGATAGCGCCGTAAGCTTTGGCAATTTGCTGCGTTTCGTCGAGTAAATAAGGGAAACTGAAGTTCAATTGCTCGGACAGTTGTTTCATGTTGTCGAAAGAATCGGCGGGATATTCAATCGTATCATTGGACATGATTGCGACCGATTCAACTCCCAGCGCTTTAAGCTCGCGCGCGTCCCGGATAATACGCTCTTGCACGGCTTTGACATACGGGCAATGATTGCAGATAAACATCACCAACAGGCCGTTTTTGCCCATGCACTGTTGCAGCGTCCAAGTGCGGCCGTCGACGCCGGGTAATTCAAAATCGATAGCTTTCTTGCCGAAATCACAGATCGGCGTTTCCAGTGTTACCATTTTTACACCTGTCTATTGTGGTATGAAAAGATAGCGGCTATTGATAGATAGAACACGGATGCCACGGATTTAACTGATTATCGCGGATAAAAAATCCGTTTGAATCCGTCTCATCTGTGTCATCCGTGTTCTATTTTTTCAAATTGCCAAATAGCTGCTTTTTACTGAAATAATACGGCCGCACTGATGACAGTCGCACTGATCAGCATAGCCCAGACCGTTCTACGATGATTGTTATCCATTTGCTGGCGCAACAGCATTAATTCCCTGTTTTGCATTTCAGCATGGTGTTTTGCGTGGGCGGCATTGTCCAGTGCTTTATAAATCAACGAAGGAATTTCGGGAAACTGTTCGGCAAAGTCGGGAAACTGTTTGATCAGTTTATCGATTTTGGCTTTAGGGCCGACGCGCTGATGAAACCATTTTTCAAGAAACGGTTTGGCGGTTTGCCATAAGTCCAGGTCGGGGTAAAGCTGGCGGCCCAGGCCTTCGATATTGAGCAGGGTTTTTTGCAGCAACACCAGTTGCGGCTGAACGTGCATATCGAAACGGCGCGCAGTCTGGAACAAACGCAGCAATAACTGGCCGAAGGAAATATCTTTAAGCGGTTTTTCGAAGATCGGCTCGCAAACACTACGTATCGCAGATTCAAACTCTTCTATCCGGGTCGATTCGGCAACCCAGCCCGATTCGACATGCATTTCGGCCACTTTGCGGTAGTCGCGGTTGAAAAAGGCCAGGAAATTTTCCGCCAGGTAATGCTGGTCGGATAACGACAGTGTGCCGACGATGCCGAAATCAACGGCGATATATTGGGCCGGTAGATCGACAAAAATATTGCCGGGATGCATGTCGGCATGAAAGAAATTATCCCTGAATACTTGAGTGAAAAAGATTTCCACGCCGCGTTCGGCGAGTAATTTAAAATCGGCGCCGCCCGCTCTAAGTTGCTCAATCTCGCCGACCGGTATGCCGTGGATTCGTTCCATGACCAGCACTTTCTGCCGCGTTAACGGCCAATGTATTTCCGGGATGTAGATAATGTCGGAGTTCTCGAAGTTGCGGCGCAATTTAGCGGCATTGGCAGCTTCCCGAACCAGGTCGAGTTCATCCAGCGTGGTTTTTTCAAATTCGGCAACGACATCGACAGGGCGTAATCTTCTGGCGTCGGACCAGAAGCGTTCGGCAAAACGGGCCAGTTCATAGAGCAGTCCTATGTCTGAGCGGATGCGGCTTTCTATGTCGGGACGCAGCACCTTAACGACAACGTTTTCGCCGCTGTGCAAGACGGCGGTATGAACTTGGGCGACGGACGCGGAGGCCAACGGTTCGGCATCAAATTCGGCAAATGCCTCTTCGATAGACATACCCAGTTCTTTTTCGATAATGCCGCGGGCAATATCATTACCAAAAGGCGGGACTCTGTCCTGTAGTTTGACCAGCTCATCGGCGATGTCATCGGGCAGCAAGTCTCTCCGGGTGGACAAAGCTTGGCCGAATTTGACGTAAATAGGCCCTAAATCTTCCAGTGCGCGCCGGATTCTGGCACCGCGGGAATCCGATGAGTTTCTAAGCCAGTAGTTGGGTGAGAAAACCGCTAAATAACGGACGGGCCGGAATAAATGGGTTTTTAAAACGATTTCGTCCAGGCCGTGGAAGACCAGAACCCAGTTGATATGGATTAGGCGCAATAATAATTTAGGGCGGATCACGAGTTACCTTTGTTTGAAGGGTGGGTACAGCGTTTTGAGTTCATCAACCAGACTCACCACGAAGGCACGAAGTTCAGGAAAAGAACTAAAGTAAACCTTCGTGTCTTTGTGGCAAAAATTAAAATTTATTGTGTCGTTCCTATGTTCCAGCTTGGGAGCGATATGGACTATAGCGGAAAAAATGCTTTAAGAATTAACGTTAGTACCCCACCTAACAAGATACCCAGCATCCATTTAATGAGATTAATGTCCGCTCGGATAGGGGCAAGTTCAATCTGCAAATCTTTTTTTGAAACCAGATCGGCCTCTCCTGAAGCATCGCGAAATGCCTCCGATATGGCTTTAGCTTGATCGTCTGGGATACCGCCCGCTTTCAGTTTTTCAACAAACTTCAATGTATCGAAAGTAATTGTCGCCATAACAGTGTCCAGTAAGCTATTAGGGAAGTTACAGTATAACAAAGCCGACAGACGAAAGCTTTTAGTCTTGCGCTTTGGGCTTTATAGCTAAAAGATTTTTCAGGCGTTCAACCCTGTTTTGCAATCGGTCAAAATCGGTACGCAATTCATCAACTTGGGCGTAATAAATATCGACTTCAGGCGCTGACGGTAAATCGCGGGTTTCTTCCTGCAAAAATTCTTTAGCATTCAGCCTGAAAGTTTCAAGCGACTCTTTGCTCCAGTTTTGACCGGCACGGAAAAAATTGGCTACTTTATGAGCGATGATGTCGCCGGTAAATTGCGACAGTTTTTCTTCCGGATCGATGTCCAGTTTGGCAAACAGTTCCTGGAATTTACGGCCGGTTTGCATGTCGCCTTCAATCTTCACTTCGCCGGAAAAAACCGAACGCATCGGTGTTGAGCTCAGACCCATCAAGCCCAGTGCCCAAATCGAGCCGGTCAGGCGGGTGTCGGGCTGGTCGGGAAACTGGTCCAGACATTGAATAGAATCAGGCGTAGGGCACAGGTAAATGGTTTCATCAAACGGCTGAACGGTAACGGCAATGACTTTGCCGGCCAGCGGCGTTAAAAAATAGCTGCTGTCCTGGTCCAAGGCAAGGTATTGATTAAGCGTGGCTTCCAGCGCGCCAATCAGCAAGGGTTTGATGGTCATGCTAGATTTTATAACCTCTATGAATGGCGACGATGCCTTGTGTCATATTGAAGTATTCGCAGCGTTCCAGACCGGCGTCTTCCATCATTTTTTTCAATTCGTCCTGTTTGGGATGCATGCGGATCGATTCGGCAAGATAACGATAGCTGTCTTCATCTTTGGCAACAATTTTGCCGATTTTAGGCAGCAGGTTGAACGAATAAAAATCGTAGACTTTCTCGGTGATCTTATCGACAGGATGGGAAAATTCCAGCACGATCACGCGGCCGCCGGGCTTAAGTACGCGGTACATGGAGCGCAATGCGGCGTCTTTATCGGTAACGTTACGCAAACCGAAAGCAATGCAGACGCAATCGAAAGTATTGTCTTCAAAAGGCAGGCATTCGGCATTGACTTGCGCATAGCGGATATTGCCGACCAAGCCTCTGTCGATCAGGCGATCGCGTCCGGTGCGCAGCATTTCCGAATTAATATCGGCCAACACGATTTGGCCTTCCGCGCCGACGCGCTTTTCGAACAATGTAGTCAAGTCGCCGGTACCGCCGGCCAGATCAAGCACTTGATCGCCTTTACGCACATTGCTGAGTTGTACGGCAATGCGTTTCCAAATGCGGTGGATGCCCAATGACATCAGGTCGTTCATGATGTCGTATTGTCCGGCCACGGAATCGAATACGCCGCGCACCAGATTGACTTTGTCTTCAGTGGCGACTTGTTTAAAGCCGAAATGGGTGGTGTTGGTGGTCATTGTTGTACCTGTTTGTTTATTTATATCGTTCCCACGCTCCAGAGTAGGGATGCGTCCTGCAACGATGAGGTTAGTTTTGTAGCGGTTCTTTGCGCTTATATCCTGCGTCTTTCAGGTTCTGAAGATAGTCAGCCCATAAAGTTTGGTACTCTGCACCCAATTTATACAGCAAATCCCAAGTATAAATACCGCTGTTATGACCATCGCTAAATACCGGAGCGATAGCATAATTACCTATCGGCTTGATCTCTTTAATGGTGACGTCTTCCTTGCCGACTTGCAGGATTTCCTGGCCGGGCGCGTGGCCTACCGCTTCCGCCGAAGGCGTATAAACACGCAGGTATTCGCCCGGTAATTTAAACACGCTACCGTCATCGAAGCTGATTTCAAGGATATTGGAAACCTGATGCAGCTTGATTTCAGTGGGGTGAGTATTGGAAGGTTTGGCAGTTAGGCGCATATAGGTTTGTCGCTCTAGTGTTATGGAAAAAATCGATAAATTTCTTTTCTATGTAAGAATCGAACAAGCACAATGGTATTTTCTTCCAATACAAAACCTAATCGATAAGTACCAACTTGAATGCGATAAAAATTTTGATAACCTTTCAGCTTTTTGATGCCTGTTAAACTTGAAAGGTTAGCAGTTTGTTCCATTGCGCAGATAATGGCGGCAATCTTCTCCCTGAAATCTTTAGGGACGGTTTTCAAATCCTTAACAAAGCTGGCCTTTATTTCAATCCGCATACAAAACTTTATCGAGCTCTTCTCTTGAGACCGATTCGCTTAGAAGTCCTTCTTTTATCGACAGACCGAATGCGAAGTCTTCATCGCTTTCGGTATCGTCAATTGAAATAGTAATGTCTTTATCTTTAAACATGATTTTGACCGATTCCAGAAAGTCGGCATCAAGCTCATTGGCGTTTAATTTGTAATTAATATGCATCGTGAGCTCCTTTTGTAACAGTACCCAAGTTGGATTAAATCATAAAATATAACGACTCAAATCCTCGTCTTCAACAAACTCGGCTAGATGATCGTCAACATAAGCGGCATCAATAAGAATCTCTCTGCCAAGAAGATCGGGTGCGTTATAGGAAATGTCTTCCAGTAACCGCTCCAGGACGGTATGTAACCTTCTGGCGCCGATGTTTTCAGTGGTTTCATTGACTTGCCAGCCGAATTCGGCAATACGCTTGATGCCGTCCGAAGAAAACGACAGCGACACGCCTTCTGTACCGAGTAAGGCTGTATATTGCTCGGTTAACGAAGCATCGGGTTCGGTCAGGATGCGTACAAAGTCATCGGCTGAAAGCGCATCCAGTTCAACGCGGATAGGGAATCGACCTTGCAGTTCGGGGATTAAATCCGACGGTTTGGTCAAATGGAATGCGCCCGATGCGATGAACAAAATATGATCGGTTTTGATCGAACCGTACTTGGTAGTAACGGTAGTGCCTTCAACCAACGGCAACAAGTCCCGCTGTACGCCTTCGCGGGAGACTTCGCCGCCGCCCAGCTCGGAACGTTTGCAGATTTTGTCGATTTCATCCAAAAATACGATGCCGTTTTGTTCTACCGATTCGACCGCGCGTAAGCGGATGTCATCTTCATTAACCAGTTTGGCTGCTTCTTCATCCTGCAAAACTTTTAAGGCTTTGCTGATTCGCATTTTACGGGAACGGGTTTTGCCCGAACCCAGGTTTTGGAACATGCCTTGCAATTGGCTGGTCATTTCTTCCATGCCGGGAGGCGCCATGATTTCAACGCCCATCGGTGCCAGATGCACGTCGATTTCGATTTCCTTGTCGTCCAGCTTGCCTTCGCGTAATTTCTTGCGCATTTTTTGGCGGGTGGATTCTTCGGTTTCGGACAGCATGCCGCCGTTGGCTCTGGGCAGCAGAATGTCCAGAATCCTGTCTTCGGCAGCATCGAAAGCCTTGTTTTCAACCTTGTCCATTTCCGCGGTGCGAGTCATTTTAACGGCGGTATCGACTAAGTCACGGACAATGGAATCGACATCGCGGCCGACGTAGCCGACTTCGGTAAATTTGGTGGCTTCGATTTTAATGAAAGGCGCATTGGCCAGACGCGCAAGACGGCGGGCAATTTCAGTCTTGCCGACCCCGGTAGGGCCGATCATTAAGATATTTTTAGGCGTGATTTCTTCGCGCAGGGCCGAGTCGACCTGCTGGCGGCGCCAACGGTTACGTAGCGCAATGGCGACGGAACGCTTGGCATTGGCTTGGCCGACAATATGCTTGTCCAGCTCGCTTACAATCTCTTTAGGGGTCATCTCAGTCATTTGATTACTCGTTAGGTTCGGCGTCGAGTTCTTCTATACGCAAATTGTGGTTGGTATAAATGCAAATGTCGGCGGCTATATTCAAAGACCGTTCGACAATTTCACGGGCGCTCAGATCGGTATTTTCCAGTAATGCGCGTGCGGCCGCTTGGGCAAAAGCGCCGCCGGAGCCTATCGCCATCAAGTCGTATTCAGGCTCGATCACATCGCCGGTACCGGAAATAATCAGTGAGGTTTTAGCATCGGCAATGGTCAGCAACGCTTCCAGTTTGCGTAAGGCGCGGTCGGTGCGCCAGTCCTTAGCCATTTCCACGGCGGCGCGGGTTAAATTGCCGCGGTGTTTTTCCAGCTTGCCTTCAAAATGTTCAAATAAGGTGAACGCATCTGCTGTCGCACCGGCAAAACCGGCGATGACTTTATCGTGATATAAACGGCGCACCTTGCGGGCATTGCCTTTCATTACTGTGTTACCCAAGGTGACTTGACCATCGCCGCCGATGACAACCTTGTCGCCCCGGCGCACGGAAAGTATCGTTGTTCCTCTAAAACTCACGTTAACATCCTAAAATTACCAAATAGATAAAACCAATTTTACATGGTCTGAATTTAAATGTGCGAAAAAATGAGCGCAGGACCCTATCGGCGTGGCGGATACGGTTTAGCCGCGATTCAGGAAAATATGCTACGCTCGGCAAAACAGTCAAAAAAGAGGCATTCTATGGACGCACTGGATCAAATATCGACAACGCTGGCATTAACCATGGGGCTGGCCTGGGCCAGCGGCATCAACCTGTATGCAACGCTGTTCACGCTGGGTTATCTTGCCAATACCGGCAACATAGACTTGCCGCCGGATTTGCAAATCGTCGCTAACCCGCTGGTTATGAGTGCAGCGGGACTCATGTATTTTGTCGAATTTTTTGCCGATAAAATGCCGGGCGTAGATACCGGTTGGGATGCGATACACACTTTTATCCGTATCCCGGCAGGGGCCATGCTCGCGGCCGGAGCAATCGGCGATTTGAATCCCGCCGTTGAACTGGCCGCCGCCATTGTCGGCGGCGGCTTGGCGGCAGGCTCACACGCAACCAAAGCAGGAAGCCGGGTATTGATTAATACTTCGCCGGAACCGTTTAGTAACTGGATTGCATCGATCAGCGAAGATGTCATCGTGATAACCGGCGTCTGGGCGAGCATCAATCATCCGATACTGTTCTTAATAGCGTTGGCAGGTTTTATCCTGTTGATGATCTGGTTATTGCCGCGAATATGGAATGGCGTAAAAAGAGTCTTTGGTTTTATTATCAATCTGTTCAAAAGAGAAAACACTTCGACAGAGCAAAATTCGCCCCAATAAAAAACATTATTTATTGACTGACGGCAGATAATCGAGTCTAATGGCGCTCTTTTGTAGTTCCGCCCAGGTAGCTCAGTCGGTAGAGCAGAGGACTGAAAATCCTCGTGTCGACGGTTCGATTCCGCCCCTGGGCACCACTGCAAAAAAATGCAACACCTCAAAATGCCCAGGTAGCTCAGTCGGTAGAGCAGAGGACTGAAAATCCTCGTGTCGACGGTTCGATTCCGCCCCTGGGCACCAGAATACCAAAGGCTCCGATCTGATCGGGGCCTTTTTTATTTCTGCCTCCCCGTCCTCGGTTCTCGCTTCGGTTCATTTCCGCTGTTCAATTCTCGCGACAGCTTCATGCAGATGACAATCTGGAATTTGAGCTATTAATAATAGACCTTGCTCTATACTCAAAGCCGCCGATTCAACTCCAAGCCAAAGGGCGAAACCCCATGAACCAGACCAACTATGCCTTAGATGCCGATAACCGCTTCGTCATTGATCAGTATAACGACCTTGCTCCTTTCGCCAGTTTTTTGCCCGGCATCGCCGGTACGATGGGGCGCCCGGCCTGGGTTTTTTATGTCAACCGAGGGCAGGGCGTAGCCAGCTTTGGCGTGCGCAACAAAGACGGGGCCTTTTTGGAGTTCTTTCCTGCCGACAAGGCTTATCAACTGACGCCGTCCCGCGGTTTTCGGACCTTCCTTAAGATGACCGATAGCGATCAAACCCAAACCCACGAGCCTTTCCAGCGCGGGGCGGGGCCGGAGGTCAAGCAACGCCTTTACGTCACGCCCCATGAAGTCGGCGTCGAAGAGATCAATCCGCTGTTGGGCTTCAGCATTCGGGCCGACATGTGTACCTTGCCGGACGCGCCGGTAGCCGGTTTAGTGCGGCGCGTCACTGTCACCAATACTTCCGCGCAGGCCAAAAAAATAGAGATCGTCGACGGTTTGCCGCAAGTGCTGCCTTACGGCATGAACCAATGGAATCTGAAATTCATGAGCCGGACTTCGGAAGCTTTCATGCGCGTCGAAGGCGTCGAAGAAAATCTGCCTTTTTACCGATTGAAAGTCTGGCCTACCGACTCGCCGCAAGTGGAGCCGGTGATCGCCTGCAATTTCTTCGCCGGTTTTTTGAACGGCAAACGCACCCAAGTATTGGTTGATGCGGAAAGGATTTTCGGCTTGGCCGGGGATTTTTCCAAGCCGGAACGGTTTTTCTCCAATGCTGGTCTGGACTTCGAAAATCAGGTGACGGGCAATCAAACGCCGTCGGCTTTCCAGGCCATGACTCTCGAACTCCAGCCGGGACAAAGCCAGGTCTTTTACGGTTTTTACGGTCATGCAACATCGCAGTCGGTGCTAGAGCAATTCATCGCGGAGGCTGACCAAAAAGATTACTTCGAGAACAAACGGGAGATAAACCGTCGCTTGATTGAGGGCATCACGCAACGGATCTTTACCGCGACAGCCCAGCCGCTGTTCGATGCCCATGCCCGGCAATGTTACCTGGACAACGGTTTGCGCGGCGGCTTTCCGACGAAGGTACCGGGAGGTGCGCAATTATATTTGTTTGGACGCAAGCACGGCGATCTGGAAAGGGATTACAACGACTTTCTGTTGCAGGATACGCAGTTTTCCGAAGGCAACGGCGATTTCCGCGACGTGCTGCAAAACCGCCGGATGGACTTGTTCTTCGAGCCTGGGCTGGATGCCAAAAACATCCGCTATTTCTTCAACCTGATTCAATCGGACGGCTACAATCCTTGTTCTTTGCGGAACTCGCGTTTTGCCGTCGACGCGCCGGAAAACTTTGCCCATCATTTCACCCGGTTTTCAGGTTTGGAACAACTGCTGTCGCGCGAGTTTAAATACGCGGAATTATGGCAGATGCTTCAAAGCGCGGAAAACCCGGAACCGATCATCAAGGAAATCCTGGCGCAAGCGCAGGAAGTGGAAGATGCCGAATTCGACCGGGGTTATTGGTCCGATCATTGGACTTATTTGCTGGACTTGCTGATTAGCTACCAAGCGATTTTCCCAGACCGTCTGACCGGCTTGTTCCTGGAAAAAACCTACACTTTCTTCGATTCCACCCATTTTGTCGCCCCGCGCTGCCAAAAATACGTGGTGAGGCCTAAAGGTGTTCGCCAATACGGCGCGGTACAGGGCAGTCCTGAGAAAGTGGCCCTGATCGATTCCCGCAGCCATCATCGCCGCCATCAAGTCCGCTCGCAAAGCGGCCACGGCGACATCGTTTACACCACGCTGCTCGGAAAAATTCTGACGCTGGTCGCCAACAAACTATCCACTTTGGACCCGTTCGGCGTAGGCATAGAAATGGAAGCCGACCGCCCCGGCTGGTGCGACGCGTTGAACGGCCTGCCCGGCATTTTCGGCTCTTCGGTGAACGAAACCATTGAACTCAAGCGCTTGGTGGATTTTGCCTCGGAAGTCCTGCTTGATGTCGAGGAAGAGTTTTCCCTGCCGGCGGAACTGGCGGACTTTATAGCGGGATTGGATGTGTTGTTAAATCGCCCAAACCTGACGCCCGAACTATTCTGGCAAGAAAGCGGAGCCCAAAAGGAGGCCTATCGGGAAAAAGTGTTCATGGGCTTCGATGGTGCTGAACACGCGCTCTCTGTTACCGCAGTGCAAACCTTCCTGGCGACGGTTTCGATCTATCTGGATGCCTCGATCGACAAAGCCCGGACGCCGGAAGGTATCGTCACCTATTTCTCCTATGAGGCCGAGCAGTATCAGGAAATCGCGGACGGCAAGGCCGTCGTGACCGGCTTCAAACAAAAAACGATACCGCTGTTTTTGGAAGGTTTCGTCCATGCTCTGCGCATCGCCGAACCGGAGGAAGTCCGGCGCTTATACGATGAAGCGCGCAACTCCGAACTGTTCGACCAAAAGTTGGGCATGTACCGAGTCAATGAACCGCTCGGGGAAAATGCACTGGACCTGGGACGTATAGGGGTTTTCAATTATGGTTGGCTGGAGAACGGCTCCATCTTCCTGCACATGCATTATAAATTCGTGCTGGAAATGGTTCGGGCTGGATTAATCGAGGAGTTTTACGATCAAATCGAACAGCTGCTGGTAGCTTTTCGCGATCCTGCTGAATACGGACGCAACCCGGTCGAAAACTCCAGCTTTCTGGTCAGCAGCGGTTTTGCTATCGATCCACGGCAACACGGTCGGGGTTGTGTGGCGCGTCTTTCCGGTTCTACGGTAGAGTTTTTGCATCTTTGGACACATCTTTTCCTGGGGGCAACTCCGTTTGTGTTCGAGGAAGGTAAATTGCTGTTCAGGCCAGCGCCGGTCTTGTCGAAGTCGTTTTTCTCGACGAACGAGCAATGCGTCAACCCTTTCGGTTTTGAAGAAACACTGCCAGTCGATAGCGCGGTCAGCGCTTTATTGGGAACAACCTTGCTGGTCTACATTAACCCCGAGCGCCAAGACACCTTCGGCGATGCCGCCGTAAGGCCCTGTCGCTACCGGTTGTATGGTCAGGATGGCAGCATACAGACTGTGGAAGGCCTGCATCTTGAAGGACAAGTCGCTGAAGCGCTACGCCTCGGCCAATTCCGGCGGGTGGATGTGGTGCTTGCGCGATGAGCTTTTGTATAGAAACGTTGTAACTATTTAGACTTAGCGCGAAGCATAACATTCTTCTCCGGCGGAGCTTGGCTTGTTGTTGGCGTATTTCAGTTGCTGGAAAATGGAACGCGGATGAGATCTTTGTAAGTAAACACCTACTTATGAGTCAGCTTTAGAGGACAGACACCGGTTAGATTGTTATGTAGCATAAGAATGTTAGTTGGTTGCTGATGTAAAAACCAACTGAAATTGCAACGGTTTGAGATGGAGGCATTTCAGACCGTCATATATCTAATAATAATGGAGAACACTATGGCTAACGAAGTTGACCTGCAAGCCTCTGCTCATGCGGATGGGATACAAGCATCGGCAGGAGTGGATGGAAATACTGTAAGCGCAGAATTTGATAATACTATGGGCGCAGAAGCGTCAGCAAGTGCCGGTAGTGAAAATGCCAGCGGAACTGTCTATGCCAGTGTAGAGACAGGTCAGCAGGCAAACTTTGAAGCCGGTCTGGATGGAAATAACGTTTATGTTGATGTAGGCGCCTCAAGCCTGACAGAGACACATGTGGGCGCTGAAGGTCAGGTCAGTCAGAATGCAGGACCTGTAGGTGATGTTGGCGCCTCTGCCGGTGTAGATGTCTATGCTCAACAGGGCATGAGTGCAGAAGCTTCCGCTCAAGTGGGTGATGAAGGTATTGCCGTTTCCGGCGAGACATTTGCCGGTACTGCTGTTGGCGTGGATGCTACAGGAACAATCGATACGGGCATCGTGAGTACCACTGCTTCGGGTGGCGTGTCTATCGGTGAACAAGTGGGTGTCGGTGCTGGCGGCGAAGCAACTTATGAAGATGGCGAATTGACGGTTGGTATTTCCGGCGAGGCTGCTGCTCTTGTTGGTGTGGATGTCGATCTTGAACAGTCCGTTGATGTTGACGCCGTTGTCGATACCGGTGAAGCTGCTGCAAAAGCGGCTGAGGATGCCGCAAAGGCCGCTGATGATGCTGCAAAAGCTGCACAAAAAACGGCTGACGATGCGGCAAAGGCTTCTGAAAAGGCAGCAAACGATGCAGCAAATGCGGCCAAAAGCGTAGGGTCAAGTGCAAGCAAAACAGCTAAGAAAACTGGCAAATCAATTAAAAAAGCATTTAGCGATATAAGGTTAAAGGAAAATATTGTGTCTGCCGGCATCGAGTCCGGGATCAACTTGTATTCGTACAATTATGTGTGGGATAAAGAAACTCGACATACTGGAGTAATGGCACAGGAACTTCTTGGAACCAGTCATGCTGAGGCAGTCGAAATGCACGCATCCGGATACTACCAGGTTGACTACAACAAACTGCCTATCCAGCTTAATTAAATGGAAATTAAAACATTAACTAAAGTTGAATATGTTGTGGGGTATCTGCCTGAAATAGACACCCAACAACTTAACGATATGATTCTGGAAAACTTTCATGCTAAACGCTTTATGGATTCCGATGAAGCCAGCATTCGGCGTGAAGACATCAGAATTAATTTCACTCCTGAAGTACAGAAGCTGGCAAGATTATTATGCAGTACATGGTATGAAGCATTCGGTGAAAAAATACAATTGACTTGGCAAGGTCAGGAAGGTGAAGACCCTAACACCAGTTATTGGGCAATAGTTCATGGAAAAAATGAAAGTACAAACGTACATGATCATGCAAGCAGTGAAAACTATGACGGCGGAGCTAAAGTCAGTGCAGCTTTTTATGTAAATGTTCCGCCCAATTCCGGCGATTTTGTTTTCCAATATCATAAAAACCCTTACCTCATAGAGCAGGAGTCGATAGAAGCAAAGAAAGGGAAGTTTGTTATGTTTGATAGCACTATTCCCCATTTTGTTACGAAAAATCTAAGTGATGAAAATCGAATAGTCATCAGTATGAACTTTGCGTATGTAGAGGATAACGATTAAGGAACGCGCACAAAATAACTTCGGCAACTGGCTCCCTCTCCTGTTGGAGAGGGTTGGGGTGAGGAGAATCAAATGCTCAAGTTATTTCATCCGCGTTCCTAAGTTGGCCGCAAGCAGGGAGTCGACCTTGCATTGTGCATTGATCTCCAAGCGGGACAAGGTTTGCACCCTCGTCCCTAACGTTTCTGAGATGCCTGAAGCGGTTATATTGACCGTCGCCTTATGTTTCGGACCTGGCAACATGCCCCGGCCGGCTGTCGGGATATGGCACAGCCAGCCTTTTCGCAGGATTTAAAATATGACCTTTCGGAGAGTCATATTGTTGGGTATCGTGATGCACGATTTGAAATAATCCACAAGACATTGAAGCTGAGTAGGGGGGCGCATCGCGCCCCTTTTCGATTGTCTGATCTAATGGCGTTTATAAATGGTGCGCGATGCGTCCCCTACATGACTTAAAATAACCTGTATTTGATTATTACAGATCAAACCCAATATGTTGTATTACGCTTGGGTCGGGTTATCCGGCTCGACTGGAGCGTTGATATGGGTTTGATAGGTTTATACACATGCAAGACCTCCACCGAATCTTTGCAGGAGATATGACGATGTTGAAGAGTTATGAGGCGATTTATGACCATGGACGCATTAGATGGCTGTGTGAAGCACCCAAGTTTAAACGTGTGCGGGTGGTATTAGTGGCTGATGATGCCGATGAAATGGATGAGTCTTTGGCGGCGGAAAAACCCAATGGTGCGCAATTAGTCAGTATTATCCGTGCAACGCCGTCGGAATTACAGGCAAGCATTGCCGAGAAATTTGGCGATCCATTGGAATGGCAGCGCGAACAACGCAAAGACCGGGTATTGCCAGGACGTGAGGATGATTGATGATTCTTGACAGCAATATTGTGATTTATGCATTCGAGCCAAAATACCGTGAATCAAGTCTGGAGGATTTTTTACTGCAAGGCGAATTTTCCGTGTCGAACATAACCCGTCTGGAAGTGATGGGTTATTGGCGAAACTCCGATGCTGAGTTTAGACGTTTTGAGTTGTTTTTTGACGCGACTCATGTCCTTGAAGTTTCATTTGAAATTATTGACCGTGCTATTCAATTGCGCCGCCGGCGAAGCATGGGACTGGCGGATGCAATGATTGCGGCTACTGCGATGATTCACCAATTACCGCTGGTAACTCATAACACCCGAGATTTTCAATGGATTTCGGAGTTGGCGTTAATTGATCCGTTGGTGGAGTCTAGCGCATGAGTTTAGAATCCTGGCTTGAAATTTTAGGGTATCATTAAGGGTATGTTTAATATTGACGGGGATTATTGATTATGCACAATGTAAGATATGATCCTGCTGTTCATGCTACATGAAGTTAGTTAGTATCGTATATCTATAATATTAAGCGCTTATTTAGCACAATAGAAGAAAGGCAAACAATGATAGATATTTCGCAAATGCATTTTGACAGCCTAATTGAAGCAAAAGAAAGAATAAGAGGTAAGTATGGAGATAAGATAGTTTTTTATAATAATGAAGAACTTTCGAAAAATCTCCTAAGAGAATCTTTAGATCGACATAGTGTGAATTCAATTAATGCTCACTTGCAAGCACTGAATTATCAATTAACAAAGATTATTGAAAATGAAGGCGTTCATTTAAAAACTAATTCTGTTTACCTAGCGTTTTCGAAAGGAATTACCTTATTTGATCGCTTGACAGACGCCATTGAAATGGATGGCAATGTATTTGGGGATAACTTTATTGTCAGTCAGAGTTTGTACTTAGATGCTATTAGCTCTTTTACAAAAAATGTCACAAATTTTCATCAAGGGGATTTAAACTTTTCTTATATTCCGATGAAGTTAAGGCTTGCTATTGAATTTTATTTTAAAAATATGATTGGTTATGTTGGCGCAAAAAAACATATCTAACCGGGAGATACAAAGATAAGACTAGTGAATACCCTCTATCAATATCAGAGCTTCTTCGATTTTTCTCTCATAAGAATTTCAAGAAATATATAAAACTTCCATTAAGTATTGATATTGTTAGAGATGTAAATTATTGGTCCAACCATTTGGTTCATACAGGCATCATTAGCTTTCCTTGGCAAAGTTTGACCGCAATTGAATTACTAAAACCGCTATTTTATACCAAGCACGATAATGGACTTATTCATATTGAAGGGTTTAATTATCTAGATTTAAAATTTAAGCAAGATGAATTAGTCAATGATCTAAATAACTTTCTATCTAAGTACGCATACATAAAAAAACCGGCAAAATGCAGCCAGTCGAGTTGAAGCGACAGAGGTGAACATGAAACGCATCAAGACACTGACTCTGGAAGAACAACAGACTCTGCTGGACGCATCGCGCTATGCGCCCG
>Ga0208789_1000091_pt1 | contig 134763 bp, 98 predicted proteins | sample Methanotroph_Enr_FD_187368 | JGI IMG/M metagenome (GOLD analysis project Ga0208789, IMG submission 187368) | Enriched soil microbial communities from Old Woman Creek wetland in Ohio, USA - Methanotroph_Enrichment_5 (SPAdes) (version 2) | ecosystem: Environmental > Terrestrial > Soil > Wetlands...
CCGGCGCATACAGCGTGAAATTCACCACCGCAAGTGGCGAAACCTTCAGCCGTAAGTTTGTTGTAACCAAGTAATCCTTTATTGGAATATACCGAAAGAGGCTCCCGAAAGGGAGCCTCTTTTTTTTTGTGTATTATTCAGTACTGAATAAACAGTTTTTTTGTATTTCTAAGTATAAACCATGGATTCATTGATCCAGGTTTAATGCGTCGATACGATTGGAGTACTGCAAGACTTCTTTTTCTTTTAACCAAAAGTGATACCTTTGCACACTATGATTTCTGTAAGCAACCTATCCGTCCATTTTACCGGTGATTACCTGTTCAGTAATGTGAGTTTTCTTATTGGTGATCGTGACCGTATCGGGCTTGTTGGGCGTAACGGAGCCGGTAAGACTACCCTGATGCGTATTATTGCCGGAATTCAGGAACCTGAAGGTGGCACAGTGGCAAGTCCATCAGGCAGCACCGTTGGCTATCTGCCACAGGAAATGGCTACAGGGAGCAGATTGAATGTGCTTCAGGAAGCTATGACTGCATTCGCGGAAGCCCGTCATCAACATCACCTGATTGATAAATATTCAGCAGAATTAGCTGAACGTACCGATTATGAAACTGAGTCATATTCAAAGCTTATATTACGGCTGAATGAAGCCTCTGACCGCTTTCATTTGTTAGGTGGGCAGAATATGCAGGAAGATGCTGAAAAAGTGCTTAAGGGGCTTGGTTTTGAGCCTGCAGAGTTCGAAAAACCACTCAGTACTTTTAGCGGTGGCTGGCAGATGCGCGTGGAACTGGCCAAAATACTTTTGAAAAAACCCGATGTTATACTACTCGATGAGCCTACTAATCACCTGGATATTGAATCCATTCAGTGGCTTGAAGATTTCCTGATAACCTATAGTGGTTCAGTAGTATTGGTTTCGCACGACAGAGCTTTTCTCGATAATGTGACCAACCGCACTATTGAGATCATGAATGCCCGCATTTATGACTACAAAGCAGGGTATTCAAGATATGTAGAACTGCGCGAAGAACAAATGGAACTTCAGAAAGCTGCTTTTGATAATCAGCAGGCAGAAATCTCACAGATTGAGAGCTTTGTTGAGCGTTTCAGGTACAAGGCGTCAAAAGCCAGACAAGTTCAATCGCGTATCAAACTGCTCGACAAAATGGAGCGTGTGGAAGTGGACGAAACCAGTTCGTCAGCAATTCATTTCCTGTTTCCACCGGCACCTTCATCCGGAAGAGTAGTGGTTGACTGCAAGGATCTTACAAAACGTTATGGCGAAAAACTGGTGCTTAACAAACTGGAAATAGCCATTGAAAAAGGTGAGTTTGTTTCATTTGTGGGCCGAAACGGGGAAGGGAAAACCACGCTGGCAAAAATTATTGTCGGGGGACTTGATCATGAAGGCACCTGCAAACTCGGACATAATGTTAAAATCGGGTATTATGCACAGAATCAGGCGGAACTGCTCGATCCTGAGAAAACTGTTTTTGAAACGATTGACGATGTGGCCGTAGGTGAAATCAGGGCTAAAATCAGGAATATTCTGGGGAGTTTTCTTTTTGGTGCTGATGCCATTGATAAAAAAGTTAAAGTGTTGTCAGGAGGGGAGAAAGCCCGGCTTGCACTGGCAAAGTTGCTACTTGTCCCGGTTAATCTTCTGGTCCTTGATGAGCCTACCAATCACCTGGATATGGTGAGTAAGGATATTCTTAAAAATGCTTTGCTCAGGTATGATGGTACGCTTATAGTAGTATCCCACGACCGTGATTTCCTTCAGGGTTTGACTGATAAAATATTTGAATTCCGCAATCGTACAATCAAAACATGGATGTGCGACATCAATGAATTTATTAAAGCCCGTAAGCTTGCAACCCTTGCCCAGCTTGAAGCACGAAGAATAGAAATGCAGAAATCAGGCGACAGTCTTTCGGATAATAAGCTCAATTATGAGCGCAGGAAACAACTTGAAAGGGAAATACGCAAGCAAGCTACAAAAGTTGAGAAGGCGGAACAGGAGATTGAAGCAATTGAAAATGATATTTCGCGCTACGACCTGTTGCTAGCAGATCCGGAAGCTCATAAGGATGCCGGGAAAAGTGCCCGGATGTTTCAGGAATACCAGCAATTGAAAAAACGTCTGGATGAGAAAATGGAGGAGTGGGAAAAGGCCCATTCAGAACTGGAAACCATGCAGAAGTCCGGGGATTGAGAAGCGTAGGGATTTACAATTTGAAAATTTGAAAATTTGGGAATTTGGGAATTTGAAAATTTGGGAATTTGAGGATTTCAGGATTTTGGGATTTGGGAATTTGACTTAGAAAAGCCATTCGTGCCTCGTCAATCGTAGTTTTTATTTATGATTTAGTTCGGAATTTGTGGTTAGTTTTCTCTTTCCATCAACCATGCAGTATATTCCTTCAGCGATTCCATGGCTTCGACTGACAGGCTGACTTCTGACAGATCATGAAGAGCCTTCTGGTAATATTCGGCTATCAGTTTTCGGGTGTGATGTTCTATATTGTGCTCATTGAAAAATTCCTTCACATGTATTACTTTATCACTGCTTTTGTTACTATGTGAGGAGTATAGCTGGCGGAATTCATCTGACCTGGGTCCGGCTGAATCGAGAGCTTTCAGATAGAGGTAAGTTTTTTTACCTACAATAATATCGCCACCGCTCACTTTACCGAACTTTTCCTGAATTCCGTATACATCAAGCAGGTCGTCTTTTAATTGAAAAGCAAGCCCGATGTTGATACCAAAATTATAAATATGTGAGCAATCAGCTGTTCCTGCTCCGGCAATAATTGCCCCTGTTTTAAGGCTTGCAGCAAGCAATACCGCTGTTTTAAGCCTTATCATTTCAATATAATCGGCAATGGTTACCTCATCACGGTTTTCGTAGTCCATATCGTACTGCTGACCTTCGCATACTTCGATGGCTGTCTGATTAAAAAGTTCAACCACCTGCGAAATAGCGTGTGGTCTGGTTCGGAGCATATATTTATTTGCCAGGGCGAACATGGTATCCCCGGCAAGAATGGCTACGTTGGAATTCCATTTTTTGTATACCGTATCTTTACCACGCCTCAGTGGAGCAGCATCCATAATATCGTCGTGCAGCAGGGTGAAATTATGGAACAGTTCAATTCCAATGGCAGGATTAATTGCGTCAGCGGTATCACCCCCGAACATCTGGCAGGAAGCCAGTACCAGAAGTGGGCGCAAACGTTTTCCCCCAAGGCCCAGTGTATAGGTTATCGGATTATACAGATCAGCCGGACTTGACGGCAACTGAAGGTTGCTGAAAGCTTCATCAATACGTAACTGAAGATCCTGTATCGAACTCATTTTCTGATTATTTTTCCATTTCAGGCAGGTTCATAAGGTAGGTTCCATAACCGCTTTTGAGCAAAGGAGTAGCTACTTTTTCGAGTTGGGCCCTGTCAATAAATCCCATACGGTATGCAAGTTCCTCTATACATCCTATTTTGAGTCCCTGCCGTTCTTCAATAACCTGAACAAACTGTGAAGCCTGTATAAGTGATGCAAATGTGCCGGTATCGAGCCAGGCTGTACCCCGGCTTAGAATGCCTACTTTGAGTTTTCCCTGCTCGAGGTAGTACCTGTTAACATCTGTAATTTCATATTCGCCGCGAGGACTGGGTTTAATGTTTTTGGCTACTTCTACAACGCTGTTGTCGTAAAAATATAATCCGGGAACTGCATAATTCGATTTTGGAGCTTTAGGCTTTTCTTCGATGGATATTGCATTGTGGTTTTCATCGAATTCCACAACGCCGTATCGCTCAGGATCCGAAACATGGTATGCGTAAACTACACCTCCAACCGGATCGTTATTCTCCTGAATGAGCTTTTGCAGGCCAGTTCCGTAAAAAATGTTATCTCCCAACACCAGGGCAACTTTATCATTGCCGATAAACTCTTCGCCAATCACAAATGCCTGAGCTAACCCATTGGGAATCACCTGTTCGGCATAGCTAAAACTGCAACCAAGGTCTGATCCGTCGCCCAGAAGTTTTTCGAAATTAGGCAGATCGTAAGGTGTGCTGATGATCAGTATCTCCCTTATCCCGGCCATCATGAGAACTGAAAGTGGATAATAGATCATGGGTTTATCATAAATCGGCATCAGTTGTTTGCTTACTGCCAGTGTTAATGGGTGTAAGCGGGTGCCGGAGCCGCCGGCCAGGACAATACCTTTCATATTTCTCAGTTTTATTTGATAAATAGTTTATCAGGATTCAATACTATAAATTCTTTTATTGAATAGTGCTTTTTGGATCGTCAGTGATATCATCATCGCCTACGCCATCACCATCAAAAATCTCAATCAGAGGCTCTGCTTTGAATGCTTTGGTAACAGCGTATTTGTCGAGAACCAGTAAGAGCGAGGGTAATACCATCACATTGAAAAACATGGCGATAAAAAGAGTAGTGGAGACCAGCATTCCCAAAGCCTGAGTGCCACCAAAACCTGAAACCATGAAAACACTGAACCCAAGAACAAGTACAATAGATGTATAGATCATACTGAAACCGGCTTCGCGAAGAGCATTTATGGTTGAAACACCTATATCATTACCCGTAATTTTCAGCTCGTGCCGGTATCTAGAAAGATACTGAATTGCATTGTCAACCGAAATGCCTAAGGCTATGCTAAAAACAATAATGGTGGAAGGTTTAACTGGAACCCCGGTAAAACCCATAATTGCAGCTGTGATAATAAGCGGGATGATATTCGGAAGCATGGACACAGCAATCATGCGAACGCTCGAGAACATAAGTGCCATCAAAAGCGATATAAAGCCTATGGCAATTAATACGCTCTGGAATAAGTGTTTAATAAGGAATTCAGTGCCACGGGTATACACTAGGCTGTTGCCGGTAATTTTTACATCGTAGTCTTCGGCTGGGAATATTTCGGCCACTTTAGGTTTAATGCTGTCGAGCAGGTGGTTCATTTCATTAGTGCCAACGTCGGCCATCTGGAAACTGACTCTGGTAAACCGCTGTGTGCTGTCAATAAAGGAACCTATCATCTGTTTCTGACCTTCAGCTTTTCGTGGGAAATACGACAGTACGAAATTCTTTTCCTGGGAGTTTGGAAGGCTGTACATCTCGGGATTACCATTAAAGTAGGCCTGCTTGGCAAATTTCGCCAGTTCGGCAACCGAAAGCGGTTTCGAGAATTCTTTGTTTTTGAGGATTTCTACCTGCAATTCATCAATTTTCTGAATAGTTGAAAGCCGCATGACTCCTTTTTTCTTCTTTGTATCAATAGAAATTTCAAAAGGCATCACTCCTCCGAATTGTTTCTCGAAGTACTTCAGGTCTTTATACAAAGTGTTGCTCTCACGTATGTCGTCGACCACTTTCCCGGAGGTATGCATATTAAGCATTCCGATGATGCCGACAACCAGCATTATTCCTGCCAGTGAAAATATCCACTTGCGCTTGAACTGAATCAGATAAATGATTTTCTCAAGAATATTACTGAAAATCTTATTGTCGAGGTGTTTAAGATGTTTTTCGGTGGGCGGCTTCATGTAGCTGAAAATAATCGGCAGCAGAAGAATGCATAAAACATATTCGACCATGATGCTGATGGCGGCAATGATGCCAAATTCGCGGAGCATCTGGTTCGATACAAGGATAAATGCGGCAAATCCTGTGGCAGTGGCGGTATTAACCATTAGCGATGCAAATCCGATACGTTGAACTACACGCGATAAACCTAGAATTTTATTTCCATGCTGCCGGTATTCCCAATGGTATTTATTGAGAATATAAATGCAGTTCTCAATAGCAATTACAACTATAAGCGATGGGATAACGCCCGTAAGAATGGATATTTTATAACCGAACAACCCAATCAGTCCCAGTGTGAAAATAATACTGATGGCTACAACCACCAGCGAGCTGGCTACTATTTTTACTGATCTGAAAAACAGGAAGAGAACAAAAGCGGCAACAATGATCGAAAGAAAAATAAACAGAAACAGTTCGTTCTGTATTTTGCGGGCCATTACTGAACGTATATAAGGTAAGCCTGAATAATGCAACTGGTGGCCGGTAAGCGTTGAATATGCTGCAGCACGTTCGACAATATTATCGGTTACTTCAAGCCGGCTTTTGTCATTCAGTCTTTTTTTATTCAGTGTAACAGCAAGGAGATAGGTGTTGGATTCAGCGTTGTATAAAATGCCCTCATAAAATTTCAGTGAAAGAATCTTCTCTTTCAGGGAATCCGTTTCTGCCTGGGTAACTGGTTTGGCAGCAACAAGCGGCAGGAAATCGTACCTGCGCAGGCTGTCGTTTTTAACAATATTTGCAGCTTTTGAAATGGAGGTAACCGCTTCAACGCCATCAATCTTGCTCATATCCAGGGTAAGATCGTACCATGCATTAAATTCGCTGAGTTTAAACATGTCGGGATTAGTTACCCCAATTACCAGTACACTCCCATCCTCTCCGAAACGCTTTTTAAAGGCATCATAATCAACTACTGTTGGATCGTCCGAAGGTAGCATCTTGGCATTATCATACGAAAGTTTTACACCTGATCCCAGCCAGGCCATCAATACTGACAAAATACCGATGGTAATCAAAATACCAGGTCGGTTCCGCAGAATGAATCTAACCAAAAATTTCCACATATCTTGGTAAAAAGTCTTTACAATTGAACAAGCGAAGATACAATAAATATATTAAAAAAATTTTCGGACAAATAGGGGGCTAAAGTGCAGAAATACAAAGTAATACCTGTATAATATTGTTTTTATTGCCGGTTTTGTATTCCTGTATTCAAACCCGATCCTGCCTACGATTATCGCATATTGAACGAATTGAACTATTAGAATTATGTATATATATAAATTACGCGATGCAGAAATTTGATCCGTTTTTGTTTGATACTACTCATCGGGAAATCAGTATTCCAGTTTTATATCAATGAGTTTTCTGATATCAATAATTCGCGTTAGATCCCTTACTTCAATCCGAAATCCGCGGCCTTCGGCATAAACTTTGGCAGATTCGATGCTGGTTTTTAAATCAATACTGATACTGCTTTGAAGAGCAGCTTTTGTAGCCTTTTCACCGAATACCAGGGCAATCATGAAGTATCCTTGCCGGGGCAGCATATAGACCAGTACCCGCTTTTTATCTTTTATACGGAAGCTCCACCCATATTTAGGTCCGGGATAATTCCAATCTTCCAATGCTTTGGAGTATTTACCCAACACATAATTCCTGATTTCGATCCAGAGAAGATATGTTTCACTCAAAGCTTCCAGAAGTGAAGACTCATCAGGAATTTCAGTTTTGTTCATGAAAACACTGGTTTCGACAGGCATAGCTTATGTGTTTATTTGTTGTTGTGAATTATGGTTTCTGCCCTAAAGATAATAGCTGATAATCATAAGTATTCCTTGTACCAGAATTGAGCCATCGAGTATTCCATGATAGTAGTATCTTTTACTCAGCAGTTTTTTACTGAAGATAACTATGCCTGCAAATATTATTGAAATCAAGTAGCCCGCCAATTGGGGAAGGGCCTGATTTTCGGAGTAGCTGAACAAGGCAAATGCAAGAGAGAGAAGTAAGGCAAATCCCGAAATTCTGAGCGCACCCGCTTCGCCGAAAATCATGGGAATAGTTTTAATTCCATTTTTCGAATCACAATCCATATCGCGTATATCAAAAGGAATGGCAATGGCAAAGATAAATGAAAAGCGCTGGGCAAAAAGAATCATTATCTGTAAATTGCTTTCAGTATTTGCCGTATTTATGACAGGTAAGAATATGGTTACCGCACTCCATACCAGTGCAAGCAACAATGTTTTTATTCCTGGAATCTGTTTAATGTGCAAATTTCCAAGGTATTTATTGTTGTTAGAAACAGAATAAATCAGGGTTACAGCAGCCAGTGGAGCGAGGAAAATCAAATTTCGGTAAGTAACAAAAAACAAAGATAGGAGCAAACCTATGCACGAACCAGCCAAAATCATCCTGATTAATGGAATATGCCTGGCAGCCCAAGTGTATTTGCTGCTGATCACTGCAATGGACCTTGAACTGAAGGAGATAATCCGATGGAAATTGTAGTCAGCTAATGTTGCAAAAAACACAACTGCCAGATATGGATGCAACCGGGGTTCCCATCCGAAATGCACCTGTGAGGCTACAGTAAGGGTGACAGCCGAAAGGGCGATAAATAAATTGGAGTTGATTAAAAATTCGAAAAATTTCAAAGCAAAAGCAGCAGATTAAAGAAACAAGCTCCAGTGTTTTCAAGATGATGGGTACATAAATCTAGTATGGTTTTATACCGTAATGCGATGCCAGAATTTTCATAAACCAGCTGGAAGGAAGCACCCGTTTCAGGAATACCGCCAATTTCTGCTCAAAGGTTGCCACAATATAATGATGGCAGGGATTTCTCCTCCTGAGGATGGAAACAATTTTACGCGCAAGGAATTCGGGAGGTAATCCTGCCTTTTCATCTTTTTCGATAGCAGAAAGTGTCTTTTGGAACTGGGATTCGTAAGTGCTTCCTGATACTGTAATCTTTACCTGTTTACGGTTTGCAGTAAAGTTTGTAAAGAAATCACCAGGCTGCACAACAACAACTTTTATGCGGTATGGGAGTAATTCCATACGTAAAGCTTCACTGAAGCCTTCGATTGCATATTTGCTGGCTGAATAGAATCCCTGGTAAGGAAGTCCCATTAATCCGCCTATGGAACTTATATTCAATATAGTTCCGCTACCTTGCTTACGCATTACGGGTAAAACGGACTGTATCATATTTACATAACCTGTAAAATTGGTATTCATCTGAAGGCTGATGTCTTCGAGAGATGAATCTTCTATTGATCCGGATATTCCCATGCCGGCATTGTTAATAAGAATATCGATGCGGCCTTCCTGTGCAATCAGGGTTGAAACTGCTTTTTGTATGCTCGAAGCGTCGGTTACATCGGCTGACAGGACTTTTATTCTGGTAGTATTGTCAATGAAAGGTTTGCGGCATATTCCATAAACTATATATCCTTTTTCGGAAAGAGCTTCAGCAGTTGCTTTTCCAAAACCCGAGGAGATACCGGTAATTAAAACGACTTGAGCCATCCGACACTGTTTTTCTGCTAAATATGACTGGTTTCTTTATCAGCGGTAGCATGCAGTATATCAAATTGCTGAGCCACTTTGTATATTTTTTCGATCGCAGTATCAACCTGGCTGAAAGTATGAGTAGCCATAAGTGAAAACCGGATAAGGCAATCTTCTTTTGGTACGGCTGGTGATACCACAGGATTGACAAAAACACCATCGTCGAGAAGCATGCGGGTAATTTTTAATGCTTTCATATCGTCGCGTATAAAAAGCGGTATGATAGGTGATTCGGTTTTGCCGATATCGAATCCTAAAGATTTAAATCTATCCTGTGCGTAGGTGGTCAGTTTCCATAGATGTTCGATACGCTCTGGTTCGTTTTCCATTATTTCGATAGCTGCAAGAACGGTGGCTGCTGATGAAGGAGTCATGCTTGCGCTGAAAATCAATGAGCGGGAATTGTGTTTGATGAAGTTTATTACATCTTTATCAGCAGCAATAAAGCCTCCAAGCGATGCCATCGATTTCGAGAAGGTACCCATGATCAGATCGACCTGCTTGGTGAGTCCGAAATGCGAAGCGGTCCCTGATCCGTTTTTGCCCAGTACTCCCAGTGAGTGAGCATCATCAACCATAATGGATGCCTGGTATTTTTCTGACAGGCGAACCACTTCCGGAAGGTTAATAATATCTCCTTCCATGGAGAATATTCCATCTACAACGATCAGCTTAATTTTATCTGGCTCACACGATTTGAGTTTGCGTTCGAGATCGTTCATATCGTTATGAGCAAATTTCAAAACGCGGGCAAAGGTAAGCCTGCTGCCTTCGATGATGGAAGCATGATCAAGTTCGTCAATGATCACATAGTCGTTGCGCCCTGCAACACAGGAAATTACACCCTGGTTAACCTGAAACCCGGTACTATAGCATAACGCAGCCTCTTTATTGACAAGCTTTGCAAGTTTTTCTTCCAGAGCAATATGGATATCGAGTGTTCCGTTCAGGAACCGTGAACCGGCACATCCTGTTCCGTATTTGTCAATAGCTTTTTTTGCTGCTTCTTTTACTTTTGGATGACATGTCAGCCCGAGATAGCTATTGGAACCGAACATCAGGACTTTTTTGCCATCAATTAGCACTTCGGTGTCCTGATCTGATTCAATAACCCTGAAATATGGATAAATACCGGCAGCCATTACCTTCTGTGGTAAGTCGTATTGCGAAAGTTTAGTCTGTAAAATTCCCATTGATAACAATAAGTTTATAATAATTTCATCAAAAGTAAACAAAAAATGCAAAAGAATGGCTGTTGACCGGATTAACAGAAATTGTAAAAAGTGAAAAGTTACACCGGGTAAGAATCCCCTCCGGATTTAAGGCTTATATTTTGCTGAGAAGGGATAAAGCAACACAGATTGTTACACTTGTCATGTGCATTACCTGTTATGAATTACTGATCAGGTATTTGTGGCTGGAAGTAAACTATTTCAGATTTCCATCATTTTCTCCAGATGATGGTATTCGATGCCAAAATAGGCTTTTGCTTGTTTAATTTTTTGAAGAACCTGTTCGTTCCTTATCTGCGAATTTTGATTTCGGATACCAACAATCATAACATTTTTCGGGGTATGAGCATCGGAGATGAATTCAAACACCTTCGTTTTATATCCAAAATATTCTAAAATAAGAGCACGTAAGCCATCGGTAACCATTTCGGCCTGCCTTTCGAGGAAGATTCCGTATTTGGTAAGGAAATCGAGATTATTACTTGTTTTATGGGTTTCAATTTGCCGCCTGATCTGTTTGTGACAACATGGTGCAACTACAATCAAATCGGCTCCGGCATTAATGCCTTTGAAAATGGCATCATCAGTTGCTGTATCGCAGGCATGCAGGGCTATCAGGACATTTGTGCCTGTACTATCATAATTTTCAATAGTTCCTTGCTGAAAACCTAGTTTTTCAAATCCGGTATTTGTGGTTATCTTATTGCACAAATCAACCAGTTCCTGCCGGAATTCAACGCCGGTTACTTCAGCATTAATTTTCAGTACATTGGTCAGGTAATCGTAAAGGGCAAAGGTGAGGTATCCTTTTCCGGAACCCATATCAACTACTTTAATGGTTTCTGAAGCCGGAATTTCTTTCAGTAATGAACTCAGAATTTCAATATAATGATTGATTTGCTTATACTTATCCTGAGCGTTAACAAGTACTTTGCCGGTATCGTCAGTAATTTTCAGTTCGGTGAGATAGGGTTTTTCGCCGGCAGCAATCAAGCGGGTTTTCACATGATCGTGTCCGGTAGCAGGCACTGTATTGAAGGTCGGAGGATTTTTACGGAGGTTGAATTTGCGGTCGTGCAGGTTTTCGTATACCAAGTCCGATTCGGTGCTGAAAAGGGTTGCAACATAAAATCCATTGCTGATTGCTTCTTCAATTTTGCCAATTCCATCATGAATAGAATAATTTTTGGCAATATCGCGGGTTTTGTACCGAAAGGTGAAGCTTAGTTTTTCTTCGTTTTTAATTACAGTGCGCTTAATGTAAATATTCTTCAGATTTAGTTCTGTCCCTTTATAATTGCCCAATGATATTTTTACAAAAGTGAGAACCGACAAGCTCTTTTCGCAAGCTTTAAGAAATCCGGTTATTTTTTCGTTCATATTGGTTTGTTTTGAAGATTATGCGAATTTCATGTTCCTGATGGTTTCCTGTAATGGGAAGGTGAACAGAATCCTGTTTCCTCTGTTTTTAACAACATTCGCAAAAGTATGGAAAATAAGCAGGTTACCTGTCGTGCGAAATGAGAGGAAGTGGCTTTCTCTAAAATTAAACAGTAAAAATTCATAGGTTTGCAAAAGCAATTCAGATTAATTTTTTCTGAGTGGTAGAATATGTTTTTTTACAACAAATAAATAGTAATCCCCAATTGTTATGGAAAACAAGCGTAAAGTCCTTTTTGTCGACGATACACACCCTATCCTGAAAGAGGAATTTGAATCAATGGGATTCATTTGTGATGAATTTAAAGGGTTAAATGCTGATGATTGTAAACGCATTATCGGGGATTATTTCGGTGCTGTGATCAGGAGCAAAATAACATTTGATGCAGCTATGCTGGCTGCTGCTACACAACTTCGCTTTATTGCCCGGGTTGGTGCTGGTATGGAAAGTATTGATGTGGATTATGCTCAAAAGCTCGGAATTGTTTGCTTTAACTCTCCTGAAGGTAACCGCGATGCGTTGGCCGAGCATGCCCTGGGAATGTTGCTTAGCTTACTCAACAACCTGAACCGTGCCAATCATGAAGTCCGCAACGGAATCTGGAAGCGTGAAGCCAATCGGGGCATAGAGATTAAGGGTAAAACTATCGGAATTATAGGATATGGTAATATGGGTGGTGCTTTTGCCCAGAGGTTAAAAGGGTTTGGATGTACTGTTCTGGCATACGATAAATACAAAACCGGATTCAGTGATGAGTATGTTACAGAATGTGACATGGAAATGATTTTTGCCGAAGCCCATATTCTAAGTCTGCATGTACCACTCACTGCAGACACCCGATATCTTGTTGATGAACCTTACCTTGCCCGTTTCAGGAAAAATATCTGGCTGATTAATACATCACGGGGTCCGGTAGTAAATACTGCTGCATTGGTAAATGCATTGAAATCAGGGAAAGTTGCAGGTGCTGCACTCGATGTGCTCGAATACGAAAAAACCTCTTTCGAAGCTATGGATGCCGGCACATTTCCTGAGCCATTAAAGCAGCTTATTTCATTCGATAATGTAATCCTTTCGCCACATATTGCAGGCTGGACTGTGGAGTCGAAATACAAGCTCGCGAAAGTGCTGGCTGATAAAATCAAAATGCATTTTTTCCCACAGGGCTAGAAAAGCAAAAAAGCCCTGATCAATTATGAGCAGGGCTTTTTTTTTAAGTGTCTGCATTTTTTAAGTGTCTGCACACCTTTTTCAGGTGTCTGACACTTAAAAATTACCATTCCAAAATTTTCATAAAATCAAATTCCTCAGGATTTTTCAGGTATTCTCTGGCACTATCCATATCGCCGGAAGTGAGGTACTGTATGCTATCAAAGAAAACCATATGTGCTTTCTGGCTGTCCATGGTTACCATGCGCGTACGTACTTTTCCGTGTCCATCTTCCAGGTCCTTCAGAAACAAGGGTGAAATATCACCTGTAGGATCGGAGCTAACCATGCATCCGGTTAAGCCGTCGTCAAATACTTTTTTTACTCCTATTCCTAGTAAGCTGCAGTACAGCAAGTCGAAAGCAGTTGGTTGTATACAACGAAGTTCGTAACCCATTTCCACCGGGCGGCTTTTTACATTCAGGCCAAGTTGTTTAAGGCGGATCTGAAGTAACATATTGTAAATATGCGCCTTACTCACTGTCCCCAGTTCAGGATGACCATGTTCGTCGTAAGTAAATTGTATTCCTGATGCCTCAATTTCGTCGTCGCTCATAAAATGGAAAACACCTTCGCTTACAATGGCTACTCCGTAAGGAATGCCAAGAATTTTACGCTTAACGATAGATGAAATAATGAGTTTGGTGATTTTATCAAGCGTAAGCTTTGTTTTATTGAACATTTCGGGGATTATGATCATAGGATAATGACAGGCAGCACCAATACCGAAGGCAAGGTGACCTGCTTCGCGTCCCATGGCCGATACAACAAACCAGTTTCCCGAAGTACGTGCATCCTCATAAATAGTACGCCCTATGCGCACACCTTCCTGCTTGGCACTCTGGTAGCCGAAAGTAGGCTGACCTTCAGGAAGTGGCAGGTCATTATCAATTGTTTTCGGAACGTGAATATTCTGAATCGGGAATTTTCGTTCCGACAGGAATTTGGAGATGCGGTTTGCAGTAGAAGCTGTATCGTCGCCGCCAATAGTTACAAGCAGTTTTACATCGTTTTTAACGAAGAAATTGGTTTTAAACTCCAGGTCAGCCGGTTTGTAACGGCTCATCCTTAGGGTTGAACCACCCATGCTGAAAACCCGGTCAGCCATTTCAAAATCGATATCGATAGTACTGGGATTTTCGGTAAACAGGTTTTTGTAACCGTCGTGCAGTCCGATTACACGGTATCCGTCGCGCAGGAAAACTTTTGCTACTGAACTTATTACGGTATTGATTCCCGGTGCGGGACCGCCACCGGCAAGAATAAGAATAGAACCTTTCATGTTTTGTTATTTATTTTTTAAGGGTCACATGATCCCGATAGCTATCGGGAACGCCAGATTGATAATAATATCATCTTCAGTTGGTGATTTATTCCAATCATGGCTATTTCATGATTTTATGAATGAATTAAAAAAATGATTTTTTCTCCCAATTGAAAAGAAAACTGATCCGGATAATTCAAAAAATTACCTGAGGCGCGAAATTACTAAAAATATTTCTAAAGTGGAGGTTGGTGTAAAATATACACCTTCGAAATGAACTATCAGGGGATATTATATTGGGTCAAAAAAAAGTATTAAAGCGAACAGATTTGAATGCCCGATGAGATTGCATGGCAATCAATTTAAAAATCAGGGTTAAAGGATTTTATAGGAAACCAGTGTTCGCACCGATCGAAAACTATTATTATTATATTCCAGGATTGTTTTTATGATTCCTATGCCCGGCTTGATCCACCTGAAGTTTTTTCCGAACGCATCACTTTGATTGTATTCAAAAAAGCCGCTGAAATCTCCGGCTTGGGTATGAATAATGGATTTATTCAGTTTAGCTTCACCTAATATGCCATAATCTGAAATCCACTCAGTCCAGCGAACTGCAGTATCAGCCGGAACAGGGAAAAACAACAATGCCTTTTCGGGGCAAACCGTGGTGCCTGGCATTACTTCTCCATTAAAACTCAGTTTGTAAACTTTTTCATTTTCATTACAGAGTCTATATCCATCACTCATATTCCACCAGATATCATCGCCGGTTTTTTCTGCAGAAATAACGCTTACGGTATCGTAGGTTATGGGACCCAAAACTCCATCGTGCCAGGTGCTGTCCGAATATATCCAGTAATTATTCAAAGCAAGCGGAATAATACCATCACTTTTAACGGATGGATCGGTCATAGCTACCAGGTGATTGCCATAAGGGCAATTTACGTATGGATTTTCAGAGGTTATTTCCTTTTTACAACTGATAAGTACGAGGAATAATCCAATTGGTAAGAGTATATTTTTCAAAGTTCTGAAATTAGATGTATCAAAGGTTTGATTATCTGAGGTTTGGTCGTGTTAACTGTTCCTTTTCCTGGTATAAGCCATAAAATCTGAAAATGGGGATGAGTTGTCAGGAAATCCTCTTTATAAATAAAGCAGACGGTTATTCCTTCATAACTTTTTCAGTAAAGGAAATTCCCTTGTTGTCAGTAATTTTCAGAAGGTATAATCCTTTAGCAAGCATGCTGATATTTAGGTTGCAGGAGTTTTCGGAAGTATGAATTTCACTTAGCAATCTTTCGCCTTTGATGCTGAAAATTTCGGTGCTGAACCAGCTTACCGGATTATTCAGTTTCACAGTAATACTCTCAACTGCCGGGTTAGGGAAAATTTCAAAGAATTGATTCGCTGTGGTAATTGGTTTTAAATCAGTTATTACCTGCCCCGAAATTACCATTTTGACAAATGCCGGGCTGTTGCCGGTGTTCAGAGTTACATAATAGGGAAAAGTTGTGATTCCTGTTATAACAGGATTAACCGCGTAGCTGCCGGCCGGAAGCGAGTCGAACGAAAAATAGCCGCTTGCATCGGTGATCGTCCATCGGATCGGATTGCTCTGGTTATCAAGCAGAAGAACTTCCTGGTCGGCTGGATTCACCGATTTGCCGGCATTTACAATCTGCCCGTTAATGATAAATGTTCCTCCATTGATTATCTGGTAACTTACAAGATGAATATGATAAGGATTTTGGGGCTGGCCTAAAGTAATAAGCGTAGCCGACTGCCAGTACAACGAATTCAGGTAAAAAGTCGGAAGATAAGCCGAAGCTAACGGCCCATTATATTGTGGGGTGGCGTGCAGGTAGTAATTGCCTTCGGGTATATTATCGAAAACAAATTCATTATTTGTTCCCGGAGTAGTTGTAAGCAGCGAAACCGGCTGTCCGGCACCGTCGAGTTGAATAAGGTGAACCGCTGCATTGTTAAGTGTATCGTTACCGGCAATAACCCTGCCGGTTAAGGTAACGCTTCCGGCACCGGGCTCAACCACCAGTAATGAATCGGCATAACTGCCGCATCCAGATACATTGGTGATATTTAAACCCACTGTATAGGTTCCGGGTAAGGAATACACATGTACAGGATTTTGTAAAGCAGAAGTATTGCCATCACCAAAATCCCAGCTCCAGGCTACTATTGTGCCGGAGGCTGGCAGCGACAGGTCAGAGAAAAACACCGGCTCATTCAGTACAGGTGTGGTAAAGGAGAAATCTGCTGTTGGTGTTTGATGCACATCTACGCTGAGAGTAATTGACGAACTACATCCGGTATTATTCGAAACAGTCAGGGTTACAAGGTAAGTTCCCGGGATGCTAAAAACATGAACCGGATTCTGCAAAGTGCTTGTGTTTGCTGCTCCTGAAGCCGTATCGCCGAAATTCCAAAGCCACGAAACTATGGCACTGTTCCCGTTAGTCTGCGAGAGATCGGTAAATGAAATAGTTGATTGGGTGCAGGCCGGAAAAGTGTAATTGAACGAAGCAACCGGTAATGCATGGATTGAAAGAACCTTTGATGCAGAATTTGAACAACTAATGGTATCAGTTACACTTAATGTGACATTATATGTTCCGGCAGTGAGGTAAACATGTATTGGGCTTTCAAGTGAAGAAGTTGTGCCATCGCCGAAATCCCAAAGCCAGCCTGCAATAGCACCAATGTTCATCACTGAGGCATTGGGGGTGAAGGACACCAAGGCGTTAACACAATTATCCGAAACATTGAAGTCAACCGGTGGAAGTGCGTGAACAACCACTGTTTTAACAATGGTATCAGTGCAACCTAATGAAGATGTAACACTAAGTATAACCTGGTAGGTTCCGGCTGCAGTATATTGGTGCTGAGGATTTTGAATTAGTGAAGTATTGGATACACCCGAAGCCGGATCGCCGAAATTCCAGTTCCATTGCACGATTGAGCCACTACCTGCTTGAGAAAGGTCGCTGAATAACACCGGTAGCCCGAGACAATTTTGAATGGATGTGAAATTGGCAAGAGGTGAAGGATTAATCATCACAGTATGCGCAACAGTGCTTATTGCACCGTTATTGTCAGTAACAGTAAGCGTAACGGTATAGGCTCCGTAATTGCTATAGGTATGCGCCGGGTTCGAACCGGTAGAAGTATTGCCATCGCCGAAATCCCAGTTGTATTGGGTGATGGTTGCACCGTTAAGTACAGGGGTAAATTGTGTCGGGCTGTTTACGCATTGGCCAATCCAGGTAAAATCAATGGAAGTAGTGGCGTTGATAACCAGGGTTTGCATAATTGTATCAACACATCCATTGGTGTTAGTAACCAACTGTGAAACAGTATATGTACCCGGATTCGCATAAAGATGCTGGGGGCTTGCTAAATTACTGGTGTTATTTTGCCCTGATGCGGGATCGCCGAAATTCCAACTCCAGGCAACGATCATCAATGACCCGTTTGGGGAAGAAGCATCAGTAAATTGTACGTTCTGATCTTCAAATACCGGACTATTATAAAGGAAATTTGCAACAGGTGCCGGATAAACAGTAACAGGCACACTAATTGAATTGGAGCAGGAAACAGAGTTTATTACAGTTAAGGTCACATTATAAGTTCCGGGTGCCGGAAATTGATGAGTTACATCCGGGTTATTGGGGAAAACAATAGTATCATTTTGTGAGCCATCACCAAAATCCCATATCCAATTTAAAACATATCCAGAATATACTGATGACAGATCTGTGAATTGGACTGGAATATTATTGATGCAATTTGGTGTAGAAAAAGCGAAAAAAGCAAGAGGTGCAAAATCGATTTCAATTACCTGTGTTTCTGTATTCTCACACGAATCAGAAGTTTTAACAGTTAAAGTAGCATTATATGTACCAGAAACCGCGTAGGTATGATAAACATCAGGATTGGACGGGTGATTGACTACAAGCATAGTACCATCACCGAACTGCCAGGTCCAACGAACAATATATCCGGTAGATGTTGAAGACAGATCATTAAATGGCACTGGCGTATCTTCACATTTGTTTGCAGGTACTTCGAAATGTGCTAGAGGAAGTGGTACAATAGTAACAGAATGCGATACTGAACTTGTTACTGAGGAAGTATCAATAACCGTTAGAGTGACAATATAGGTTCCGGTTGCATTATATTGGTGCATGGTATTTTGCGCGGCTGATGTGTATCCATCCCCAAAATCCCATTGAGAAGAAGCTATTGAGCCAGCATTGACAATAGGAGTAAACAGGGTAGGATTATTTACACAATTGCCTGTCCATGTAAAATCAACCTGTGCTTTGACCGGTTTTGCAGCAAATAAAAACAGTAAAACAATAAGTGCAAAACTGATAGGTAATAAATTCCGTTTACTCATAACGTATAGCTAAATCTGTTTATACTTAATGGAAGTAAGTATGTAAAAGTAATACATTTTAAGGTGCCTCAATGTCAAAGTGCTGTATTATATTAATTGTGTGCTTTAAGCCTTCCGCAAGGATTGCTAGAGGTTCCTTACCACAAACTGCGCCGTTAACCTGCTCTTCATTTCGAGCAGTATCGATTTTCCGTCTTCCATCACGCGGTCGATGGTGGTCTGGTCGTAATGGCGTATGGTAATAAGTTCAAGGCCGGTATTGTAGCGGATTTTATAGTTTTTGCCCAGTTCGTCGAAAAGATGATTCAGCTTTCGTTCGTTGTTTTCAACACACACCGAAAAACTGATGGCTGAGTTCTGCATCAGGCTGATATGAACCGAGTTTTCAGCAAAAACAGCCAGAATTTCACTGAGACTTTGTTCGTCAATAAATGAAAAATCGCGTGGCGAAATAGAAATCAGAACCTGGTCGACTTTGAAAATAAAGGAAGGGATCAGGCTGTCGAAAGCGGTATCCTGGTGTATGATTGATCCTTCTTCTTCAGGATGCACAAACGATTTGATGCGCAATGGAATATCCTTATTCTGAAGCGGTTTTATGGTTTTCGGATGGATAATGGTAGCGCCGTAGTAGGATAATTCAATGGCTTCGCGATACGAAATGCTTGCCAGTTTTTCGGTAACACTGAAATACTTCGGGTCGGCATTCAGCAGGCCCGGCACATCTTTCCAAATTACCATTTCATCAGCTTCGAGGGCATAGGCAAAAATGGCGGCCGTATAGTCGGAACCTTCGCGCCCTAGCGTAGTTGTTGCGCCATCCTGTGTTGCGCCCAGAAATCCCTGTGTGAGAGCAATGGCAGGCATTCCACCTGAATTATCCAGAAAACCGGAAACACTTTCCCTGATTTGTGATTCAGTGATCTGCCAGTCCACTTTGCCTTCGCGCCACGAATTGTCGGTCCTCACCAGGTCGCGAACATCGAACCACTGGCAGTTTAAGCCTTCACTGATCAGAAATTCGCTGATAATAGTTGTACTTATTAATTCGCCAAAGCCGACAACCTGATCGTAATCGAAATCGTAGTCCAGTACCGGAAGCGTATTGAGGTGTCCCTCGAGTTCGCCAAATAACAGGCCGGTTTTAAAATAGACAGGATGGTTTTTATCTGGGAATAAAATAGTAATTATTTCCTGGTGGTAGCCGATTACATCCTGAACAAAAGTGTTGAGCCGTTCGTCACTCTCGTACCATGCATTCAGCACTTTTTCGAGCGCGTTGGTAGTTTTGCCCATGGCCGAAACGATAACAACGAGCTTTCCTGGAGAGTGATTTTTCAGGATAGTTGCTACATTTCGCACTGAATCAGCATCTTTCACCGAGGCGCCGCCAAATTTAAAAACCTTTAGCATAGAGTAATTTTACATGGCAAAAGTACTATATTTGTTTTAACGTTCGTTGTTACCTCAGCCATCAAAACTATTACGTTATCCTTCTTGAAAATTATTCTATCATCAAAACTTAAATGAAAGGAACTTCACTATGCCAATGAAAACACTAGTTCAGTTTATCAACGAAAAGCAATCAGAATATCCTGATGCTACAGGTGATTTAACCCGTTTGCTTAACGATATTGGTATCGCTGCAAAAATTGTCAATCGCGAAATACGCCGGGCTGGACTGGCAGATATCAACGGTTATTTCGGCACTACCAACATTCAGGGTGAGGATCAGAAAAAACTGGATGTATTCGCCAACGAGCAGTTTATCAATGCCCTTAAGCATGGTGGTCAGTGTGCAGCGCTGGCTTCGGAAGAAAATGAAGATATGATCATTTTTGGCAATAAATATTCAATGGGAGGCAAATATGTAGTAGCCTTTGACCCTATTGACGGTTCGTCGAATATTGAGGTAAATGTTCCGATAGGTACCATTTTTGCAGTTTATAAGAGGTTGACCAATGTAGGGGCATCCGGTTCCATCGAAGACCTTTTGCAGCCTGGCAGGAACCTGGTAGCAGCCGGTTATGTGATGTATGGCAGTTCAACTATGCTGGTATACACAACAGGAAATGGTGTGAACGGATTTACATATGATGCTACAGTGGGATTGTTCTTCCTGTCGCACCCGAATATGAAAATCCCTGAAAACGGAACAATTTATTCAATAAATGAGGCCAACTACGTGTATTTCCCTGAGGGTGTGAAACGATATATTAAGTATTGCCAGGAAGATGACAAGACTACAAACAGGCCCTACAGTACCAGGTATATTGGGTCACTGGTTGCTGACGTTCATCGCAATATGATACGCGGAGGTATTTTTATTTATCCCGGTACATTAAAAAATCCCAACGGGAAATTAAGATTGCTATACGAACTGGCACCAATGGCATTTATTGTTGAACAGGCCGGTGGAAAGGCGTCCGACGGATTCCGCCGTATTATGGACCTGGAGCCATACGATTTGCACCAACGGTCACCGGTATTTATAGGATCGAAGGAAATGGTGGTCAAGGCTGAGGAGTTCATGAGTAAGTTTTCCAGTGATTTTGTTGAGAAGATGTAGCTCTGCCTGTCGGAAAGTAAAATGATTTCTTGAGACTAAACCGGAGCAAGGCGAGATTGGGTACGCAATGAAATTGTTCATGATTTACCGGTTACCGGTTGCCGTTTAGTTTGTCATATAGGTTTATCTTCGAAATACAAGTGTAGCGGTTTCAGCAGGTGTAAAAAGGCAACAAGTTGTTTTCATATTTCCTTGTCCTATGCCAATATGTGCAATGAGTAACATTTGATTGTTTTTTTTGCTCCTTATTATTTTGATGTGCTGGAAACAAATTTTGATGTCTGAGATTCTGAGGAGATTTGATTGTTTTTGTTAAATCGGTTTGAATAGTTTTTTTTCATTTACTTTTTGCTGGACCAAAAAGTAACCAAAAGTCAAGGCTTTCCTTAATGCATCAATGAGGAACAACGGTTTAGCTCAAGAACAAAATCAATACAAAAATTTGACTTAAGTGGCAATGAATCTTAGCACATCAAAATAATATCTTGCCGTTTTTTTTTCAATCAATGTTAAGGTCTGCAATAATTATTTACATTTACGCCACAATAGCATTTATACTCCATTTCCTGAAGTGGTAATTCAACCCGGGATTGCTTCAATATTCTGCCATACATATAGCTTATTTTTGCCTGAAAACTCAGTATTAAAACCATAAAATCATGAAAATAATTCTAGGATCCATCATCACTCTTTTTCTGTTTATGTTTTCAAATCAGGCCTCGGCTCAGATTATCAACATTCCGGGCAGGATCGAAAACAGAGCTGTCAATCGTGTTAACAACAAGATTGACCAGGGCATCGACAAGGGACTTGATGCCGTTGAAGACGACATTACCGGAAAGAATAAAAAGACAGATAAGAGTAAAAGCAAAAAATCCGGGGCCGATCAGTCTGATGAGGAAAATGCTGAATCTGGCAAGGAAGCAGCATCAGAAAAAAAGGCTGCTCCGCAGGAAAAACAGGCCATGCAGACGTATTCCAAATACGATTTTATTGCTGGTGAAAAGGTAATTTACTTTGATGATTTCGCTGAATCGGCCGTTGGTGATTTCCCGCCAAACTGGAATACCAATGCCTCGGGCGAAATTGTTACAACCAATTTATATCCGGGCAACTGGTTCAAGATGGTTGGCAGTGGGTGTGTGGCACTAGAAGAAGGGGTAAATCTGCCGGATAATTATACCGTTGAATATGATGTGATTGCTTATCCACTCGAAGAAGGTAATGATGCCTTCGAGTTTGGTTTTTATCTATATAGCGCTGAAAATCCGAAAGATCTCAGCGAAGGAGGAGCTGTGCCGGGACTTAAAGGTGGAATTAAGATGAGTTTCGGTTACCGTGGCAGTTACAGTGCCTATGACGAAGTAGGGTATACCATTGATGGTGTAAAAGACGATGCTGTTATGGAAGCCGGCAAGAAATACCGTTTGTCCTTCTGGGTTCAAAAAACAAGGCTCAGGGTTTACCTTGATCAGGTGAAGATTTTCGATTTGCCAAAAGTATTCAAACCTGGTTTTAAATGTAATATGATGCGTTTCGAACTGTGGGAGTCAGGAAATCCGATGATCACCAATTTCAGAATTGCGGCCGGTTTACCCGATATGCGCAGCAAGCTTATTACCGAAGGGAAACTGGTTAGTTACGGTATATATTTCGATGTAAACAAGGATGTTGTAAAGCCTGAATCTTATGGCACTCTCAAAGGAATTGCCGATGTGCTGAAAGAAAATCCAACAGTAAGAGTTAAAATTGTGGGTCACACTGACGGCGATGGATCCGATGTCACTAACCTCGATCTCTCGAAACGGCGTGGTGCTTCAGTTAAGGCTGAACTGGTAAAGAATTTTGGTGTTGATGCCGCACGCCTCGAATCGGATGGACTAGGCGAAACCAAGCCTGTTGCCCCTAACGATACCCCTTCAAACAAAGCATTGAACCGAAGAGTTGAGTTTATCAAGCTTTAAGGTTTTTGATACTTTTTGGAAAATCAGTGAGATCTCGAAGTCCCCTAGTCAGGGAAACGTTTCTTACAGGTGAATAATTTTTAGAAAAAATTCAGCAATACCAATACAAATCTATGATCGGAATGAAAATAGCCACATACGCTGGAAGCCGTGGTACAACAGGAGATACATATAGAATGTGGGTCATGGTTTTCTTCTTCACATTAGTGTATACCACTTCCTTGGCTCAGTCGAAACCCGATATTGGCAAACTCGCACCCCAACAGGCACTTAACCTGAATAAGTCAGCAGTTCCCATGATGAGCGCCATGGTGAATGTGAAGATTGTTGGTGATTTGCCTGAATCAAGGGCGTGCAAATCATCATCTGTGGCTGAAAAAGGTCTGAATATTGATATTTCCTGGTATAATAAAAATGATGAAACAGGGAATATGATGCTGGGTTTCGTGTCCAACAAACCCGACATTGAGAAGAAATGGACCATGCACAAAGACCAGTTGAACGAGATGTATGATCACTACAATACTCCGGGGAATTCTCTTTATTGCTCGAAGGTTTATGAGGAAGATGTTCCCGGAGGCAAAATGCATCTGATTGAATATTCTTATGCAAACTGCGATACCGACAAGGCGCAGGCATATATGGTTGAAGCGAAATGTTTCTTTTTCAATGGTTCTGCAACAGGAACTATTGAGATTTCATGCCAGTGTGAACTTGATGAAGTAAGGAAAATGATAAATGGAACTATCAGCGAAACTTCAGCGTTTGATTTTTCGTCTGTTACACAATAAGGTTACAAAATCAGTATACCGCAGAATCAACTATTCTGTTGCTGGACTATTACTGATAACTTTCAGGATAGACAAGCACATTTATAGTGCTATAGTTTCTGGATTTGAGGTTATTTTTGGTAGTAATGATAGCTGAACATAAAGATTCTTATTTGTTCAAATTGACATATTATGAAGCAAAAATCAATTTATGTTTTGGTATTGCTGGTATTGTGCAGCCAGCTTTTGTTAGCCCAGGAGAAAACATTGCTTCTCAGTAAACCAGGTACATTTAAAATTGTTGATTGGGGTGTGTATACTCACTATGATTGTGGCTTCACCAAAACAGAAACTACTGAAAATTACCGGAAATTAACCGGGTTAACGGAAGTTGTGAGAAGGAATCCTGTAATGAGCACTCTCAGGGGAATTGATTGCCAGGCTGTTTTATATATTAACAGTTGCGAACCCAAAGATGGATATGGAATTCCCTGTAAAGTCAGTTTTGAGTTTAGTTCGTGGAGTGAAGAGAATGGCAAGGAACAGAAATGGGAAATTGAGCCTCCCAGTTGGGGAATTTATGTGAACAGTCTTAAAACTTTCAGCAGTGGAGGTTTTAATTTTACCTGCAACATTCCAACCGATCCCAGAGGCGGTTTCAATATGGAGCAATGGGAAAAAGCAGCAGAAAAAGCAAATGAGTTGTTTTTTATGCCGGGATTAAAAGAAAATCTGGCGGCAGGAGTCGACAGGTATAACGGAGAAAATATTGTGTCATACAATCCTGACCGGCCACCGTACTGGAAACCGGTAACTATACGGGAAGTTTTCAATCTACTGTTTCAATATTGGGAACTGGACCCTAATCAGCAATCATCTGATATGATGATGAAAGCATTAAAGGATGAATATGAGCGATTTTCGGAAACGGAGCGTAATGGATATGCTTTTAATGGTGATCCCGGTTCAATTTCCGGTATAGGTAAGGATGATACGGGCATACCGGTTATGCGCGTTAATCCTGATTATTGGGATAAACGTCTGCCAAAGTCAGCCATTCAGATTCTTTCGTTTTACTGCCCTGCTGATAAGGAATTAATAAAAAGTGAAAGGGAGGAGCGACTGACAAACCAGGATGGGTCGTATCATGTGAGCCGGTTTCTCGAAGAACTTAATATCCTTGATTTTCAGGGCATAGTTGCAAGATAGCAACATATATAAAAACAGAGCCTTCATAAGGAAAGCTCTGTTTTTTATTTCTGGTATGTGAAGACAATAGTTCGTCAATAATTTTCATATGCTTGATTATCAGCACGATACAAAAATCAGCCTTTGCGTCTTAAAGTGTTGATATTCTGTGTTTTAATACTTGGCGTCTTTGCGGTAAAAAGGAAGACTACCGGAGTATTATGAAGAGATAGCTAATAGTTTTCCTGCTTTTCCTCAAAAAATGCTTTTGGATGCTGGCAGGCAGGACAATTTTCAGGTGGATTTTTCCCTTCGTGAATGTAGCCGCAGTTCCGGCATTCCCATTTGGTTGTTTCTTCGCGTTTGAATGCTTCGTTGTTTTCGAGGCGTTTGAGCAAGCGGAGGTAACGTTTTTCGTGTTCTGCCTCTACTTTGGCAATAATTTTAAAGGCAGCAGCAATCTGAGGGAAGCCTTCCTCTTTTGCAACCTCCGAAAATTCAGGATAAAGCAAAGTCCATTCTTCGTTTTCACCCATGGCTGCAGCTTTCAGATTTTCAGCAGTAGTATCGATCACACCGGCAGGGTAGGAGGCTGTGATCTCTACCTCTCCGCCTTCGAGATATTTGAAGAACTTTTTTGCGTGCTGCTGTTCCTGCAAGGCTGTTTTTTCAAAAATGGCTGCAATCTGTTCAAAGCCTTCATTCTTCGCGGTTTTTGCGAAAAACAGGTAGCGGTTCATCGCCTGCGATTCACCAGCAAATGCTTTCAGTAGATTTTTCTCGGTTCTTGTTCCTTTAATGCTCTTTTCCATAGTATATTGTGTTAAATGAAAATGTTGCAAAGTCTATCAATGAAAAAATATTGGGAACTGTAAAGATAGGTAATTGTGAAAGGTATTACAAGATGGATTTTGATTGGAAATGTCCGCCATTCAGAAATCCTGTTCATGGAATTATAATCACATGAGCACAAATTTAGAACATAGCGTCTCCCCTCTCCTTTTTTAGGAGAAGGTCCGGGGTGAAGCTTTAAAAAAGAATCTTTCATACCTTTGCATATATAAATACTGCCGGCAATCCACATTGCCGGCTTTGTCCATTTGTGAATAAATGTCTACAAATAAGAGTGAGGCCATAGTGCCTACGGATTTAAAGGTCGGTAATACTTTCTCTGCAGCAGAGCTTATTTCCTCATTTTCAGGTGATACGCGAATCATGCAGGCTGTTGATCTGCTCAAAAGCAGCGAAAAGCAAAGGATATCCCTTAAGGGGTTAATAGGATCGTCAGCCTCACTGGCAGTTGCGTCAGTATATCATGCAATTTCGGGCATTCATCTGCTTATACTTAACGATAAGGAAAGTGCAGTCTACTTCTGCAACGACCTCGAAAACCTGCTGGGTGATACGGATGAGAATTTCCATCGCCGGCATGTACTGTTTTATCCTACTTCCTATAAAAAGCCCTACGAACCTGAGAAAACGGATAATTCCAATGTCCTCATGCGGACCGAAGTGCTGAAGCGAATCAGTACCAGGGGAAAGGATACTATTATTGTCACTTATCCGGAAGCGATTACTGAAAAAGTAGTAAACCGAAAATACCTGGAGAAGTCGACATTAAAGATTAAAAGAGGCGAAACAGTGGATCTTGATTTTATTTACGATCTGCTTGATGAATATGGCTTTATCCGCACCGATTATGTAGTCGAACCCGGGCAGTTTGCCTTACGCGGTGGAATAATTGATGTATTTTCCTTTACCAACGATAATCCTTTCCGTATCGAATTTGCAGGCGAGGAGGTGGAGTCGTTACGTACTTTCGATCCTGTAACCCAACGATCGATTGATAAACTCGATCATCTGACAATTGTACCTAATGTTCAGGATAGGGCTCTGGTCGAAACACGCGAAACTTTCCTTGATTTTATACCTCGGTACACCATTCTCTGGCTTTATGATGCCGGCTATGCCGCCGATCGTATTGATTCCGAATTCGATAAAGCCCTCATTGCATTTGAAGCGCTCAACGGAATCATACAACATCAGCCGCCGGCCGAATTGTTTACTGACCGGGAAACATTTTTAAGGCAGATTATGGGTTTCAACCTGCTGGAGTTTGGCAGGCATACTTTTTTTGAGCACTCCTTTGCCCCGGATTTCCAGCATACGCCTCAGCCCTCATTTAACAAGAATTTCGAACTGTTCCTCTCCGAATTGCAGCGGAATACTGCTTCAGGTATACGGAATGTCCTTTTAGCCGATAGCCCTGAGCAGGTCGAAAGGATTTATACCATTCTCGATGACCTGGTAAAAAATCATCCTGCCGAAGGTGAACTTGAATTTGTTTGTATTAACCTGTCGCTCCACGAGGGTTTTGTAAGTAAGGATATAGGAATTGCATGCTATACTGATCACCAGTTATTCGACAGGTATCACAAATTCAGACTTAAAGAAAGTTTCAGCGGTAAACAGGCGCTTACATTAAAAGAAATGTATGACCTGAAACCCGGCGATTACGTTTCGCATATAGATCATGGTGTTGGCCGTTTCGACGGACTCGAAAAAATCAATAATAATGGAAAGTGGCAGGAAGCCATACGCATTATCTATCAGAATGACGATCTTCTGTACATCAGTATTCATGCACTTCACCGCATTTCGAAATATGCCGGTAAGGAAGGTCATGTGCCTTCGATGGACAGGCTGGGTTCCAATGCATGGAATAAACTAAAAGCCAAAACTAAAGCCCGGGTAAAGGATATCGCCCGTGATCTGATAAAACTATATGCTGAACGAAAAGCTGCCAAAGGATTTGCATTTACACCCGATACCTACCTGCAGCACGAACTGGAAGCATCGTTTATTTATGAGGATACTCCTGACCAGGTTAAGTCGACTATCGATGTGAAGCGGGATATGGAAGCTGACCATCCGATGGACAGGCTTATATGCGGCGATGTGGGCTTTGGTAAGACTGAAATAGCCATCAGGGCAGCTTTCAAAGCTGTAGCCGACAGCAAGCAGGTAGCCGTTCTTGTGCCGACTACTGTTCTGGCTGTGCAACATTTCAAAACGTTTACCGAAAGGTTGAAAAACCTGCCCTGCCGGGTTGATTATATAAACCGGTTTAAAAGTACACAACAGCAAAACACCACTCTTAAGGAGCTTGAAGAAGGGAAAATCGATATCCTTATCGGTACACACCGTTTGCTGAGTGCCGATGTGAAGTTTAAGGATCTCGGGCTGATGATTATAGATGAAGAACAGAAATTCGGAGTTGCTGCCAAGGAAAAGCTCAAAAAATTCCGTGTTAATGTGGATACATTAATTCTTACAGCGACACCTATCCCAAGGACTCTGCAGTTTTCGATGATGGGTGCCCGCGACCTGAGCGTTATTAATACTGCACCACCTAATCGTTATCCGGTTCAGACCGAAGTACATGTGTTTCACGAGGAAATAGTGCGCGATGCCATCAGTTACGAACTGGCCAGGGGTGGACAGGTATTTTTTGTGAACAACAGGATTCAGAACCTGATGGACATTGCCGGAATCATTAAACGCCTGGTACCTGATGCACGGGTTGGTATTGGCCATGGCCAGATGGATGGTCATCAGCTCGAGAAAGTAATGCTGGGTTTTGTTGAAGGTGAATTCGATGTGCTGGTTAGTACCACTATTGTTGAGTCGGGGCTCGATATTCCTAATGCAAATACAATACTGATCAATGATGCGCATCATTATGGATTAAGCGATCTGCATCAGCTACGCGGACGTGTAGGCCGATCGAACAGGAAAGCTTTTTGTTACCTCCTGGCTCCTCCGCTCACAGTGCTGAGCGACGAAGCCCGCAAAAGGCTCAGGGCCATCGAAGAGTTCGCCGATATCGGAAGTGGTTTTAATATAGCGATGCGCGACCTCGACATCCGGGGTGCCGGAAATATTCTGGGTGCGGAGCAAAGTGGTTTTATAACAGAGATTGGCTTTGAGATGTATCAGAAAATTCTCGACGAGGCCATGCACGAACTAAAACTTGCCGAATATGCCGATCTTTATGTGGATGAGGCCGAAACGCAGTTTGTAAAGGAATGCCAGATTGAAACTGACCTCGAAATCCTGATTCCTGATCATTATATCTCCAATATTACCGAAAGGCTTAGTTTGTACAAGGAACTCGACAACCTCGAAACTGAGGAGGCACTGCTGGCTTTCCAGGAAAAACTGATTGATCGTTTTGGCCCGGTGCCTGCTGAAACTCAGGAATTGCTTAACGCAATCAGGCTTCGCCGACTGGCAAAAACAATAGGAATGGAAAAACTCATTCTTCGCAACCAGTCTATGACCGGACATTTTCTTAGCAATGAAGCATCGCCTTACTACCAGAGCGAAGTGTTTACAGCAGTTTTGAAATACGTGCAGACACATACACACTCTTGTCGGATGAAAGAAGGATCAGGTAAATTAACTATTACTTTTCAGCATGTGAAATCTGTTTCGGAGGCACTGGTGGTATTACGCGGATTTAATATTGAAGAACCGGTAAATCAGTAAAAGAAAAAAGTTTTCTGACTAATAGGGTTTGAGAAGGAAACATTACAAACAGCAGAGTGAACAATTTTGCTGTTAAGTCATTTCTTTATAGCAGGGCGATTCAAATGAAATAGTTTCCGGTTTCCATCGTTTACACAACAAATTGCAATTATGATTAAAAACAGACTGATAATATTTATACTTGGGATTTATTGTATGTTTCCTGTGGTAGTCCATGCACAGCAATCGTGGTTGGTTTACCTGAAAGATAAACAACATAACGATTTTAATCCCTACACATATTTTGATGCCAAAGCTATTGAGCGTCGCATACGTACCGGAATTCCTGTTGATGATCCGTCGGACTGGCCGGTAAATGAAAATTATACTAACGAAATTGCGTCTTTGGTTGATGAAGTATTCTTCGCCAGCCGCTGGTTCAATGCTGTTGTGGTTCAGGCTGATATTCATCAGATGAGTCGGGTCAGTCGGTTGCCTTTTGTTCTGGAAATTGAACAGCTTGAAACAGAGGAAGTTCATCTGGCAGAATATCAGGAATATGATACAACAATGAATCCGAATGAAGCTGAAGTGCTCAAAGGTCAGATTGGTACCCTGGGAGCCGCTGAGTGGAAAAAAGCAGGAATTGATGGAAAAGGCCTACGTATTGCTATTCTGGATATTGGTTTCGATAATGCTGATAAAGTACCGGCTTTCGATCACATTCGTGCCGAAAACCACCTGATAGCAACCTATGATTTTACTAACAGGAAAAATGGAGACTTTGTGTATTATGGTAGTGGCCATGGCACACAAGTGTGGTCGTGCATTGCCGGCAAAATTGATGATATTCAGATTGGTCTGGCTACCGGTGCCGAGTTTTTGCTGGCCAAAACAGAAAAAAGATCCGAAAAATACTCCGAAGAACTCAATTGGCTTGCTGCTGCTGAATGGGCCGATAAAAACGGAGCCGACATAATTAATAGTTCGCTGGGATACACCGGTAAACGCTATTTCAACTGGCAGATGGATGGGAAAACATCGTTTGTAACGCGTGCCGCCAATACAGCAGCCCGCAAGGGAATTCTGGTAATAAATGCTGCCGGCAACGAAGGAGAAGATGAATGGCACTACATAGGTGCACCGGCTGATGCCGACAGTGCACTTGCAGTCGGAGGGATTGATCCTTCAACAGGGTTTCATACCGGTTTCAGTTCCTATGGCCCTACATCAGATAAGCGGATGAAGCCCAATGTTTCGGCTTTCGGGCACGTAATAGCGGCAGCACCCAATAAACTTAATTCTACTCAAGGCACATCATTTGCTTCGCCGCTGGTAGCAGGATTTGCCGCATGTGCCTGGCAAACCAACCGTTCGCTCACCAACATGCAACTATTCAGGGAAATAGAGAAATCGGGAAGCCTTTACCCGTATTTCGACTATGCACATGGTTTTGGACTTCCACGGGCTTCACATTTTCTTGCCGGGAAAGAAACAACACCACTGCCAACTTTTAACGTAACTGAAAGAGGTGACAGCCTCATTATTATACTAAACAATGTGTCAGTTGCCGGAGAGAGTAATCAGGGATCAGCAAATCCGGAATTGAGTGCTGAAGAGGTACAACGACCTGCAAAATCGGCGGGAGAAGACTACTTCTATTATAATATTATGAACAAGTCCGGAGTTATTGACAGCTATTATGTCCTTAAAGCTTCCCAGCCTGAAGTGGTCACAATACTGAAAAGTGATTTTATTGACGGCCAGGTACTTAATATGCATTACAAAGGGTATAGCGAAACAATCAAATTATAAGGACAACATGAAAAAACTTATCACTTTCCTTCTTTTCGCATTTTCTGTTGCGGCCTATTCGCAGGAAATTCTGCTGGAGCAAAATGTTAAAGCAGATACAATAAGACCTTCGAGAGGTCCGAATCTGAAAAATTTCACCCAGGGATATCTGGGAGTCGGATTCCCTCTATTTACCAATGAAGCGGTAACTTACACCAAACCGGGATTATCCACATCTTTTGATTTTGGGGTACGTTATAAGCGGAAAGTGTGCAGTCATTTCGCATTGGGTCTCGATTTCGGATTTAACCTGAGTGCCTATAAACTAAAGCAGGATGAGTGGAAAATGGTGCCGGATACTATACTTAACGACAAGGAAAAATTTCAGATCAATACGGCAGCGGGCTCTGCATTCATGAGAATCAATGTGGGTCGCCGCGGGAATTATATCGGAAACTATCTCGATATGGGTGCTTATGGAGGATGGAATATTTCGAAGAAACACAAAACAACAAATGAAAATGCTGAGGGTGAAAAGGTGAAGGTGCTGACAGGAAGGCTTAAATACATCGAGAGTTTTTCGTATGGACTTCTGGCCCGTGTAGGAACCAATCGTTACGCGTTTACAGCAAGATACAGGTTAAGCGATATTTTTAAATCTTCCTATGCTATGCCTGAACTCCCAAGGCTGATTGTAGGAATTGAGGTGGGGTTGTTCAAATAAACAGGATTTCCCATCAATAAAAAAAGGAAGCTGCCCGGTTTGGACAACTTCCTTTTTTTATAGAATTTGCAGTTTGATTTACTGTTTTCTGCCCTTATTCGAACAATACTTTCTGATTCCAGACGGCAGTGGTGCTTGTTAACCTGAGGAAATATGTTCCTTTGTATGATGCCGGGAAATTGTAATTAAGAACATTTTCCCCGCTTATCAGATTGATGTTACGCGAAAACATAAGCTTTCCGGTTACATCCAATAGCTGAAGGGTTCCCTTATCGGCTGAAGGAAGGAAACATGAAACAGTCAGGTTGCCATTCTGTACAGGGTTAGGAAATACCAGCAGGCGGTAGTTTCCGATGGTTTCATCAATACCAATCCCTCCTTTAATGTTGAGGTAGATTTTAGCAATTGAAAACAAATCCGGTGAAGCCTGATAGGCAATCTTATACGTAACCGAATCAACACCTTTAAAATCCGTATTTGGCAGGTAAGCAATCACGTTGGGATTACTGAAAGGAATATAGGCATTGCCATTTACTGATTGTGTTTCGATGCTTACAGTAACAGGTGCCTGTTTTACATCATTTGCAAGCACAGCAACCGTTACAGTTTCGTTAGCTACAGTTTCGGCTGAATCGTTTACAGCAGTTGGCGGACCGTTCAATTCGAAAAGCACACCGTTGTTGTCAACAAAGCGTTTAACGAAATTCTGATAGTAGATATTCGCAATAGTTGCATCATGAACTATCAGGGTGTTTTCATCGTTATCGTTGTCAGCCGCGGCACTCCAGTTGTGTGAGCCTGTAAAAACCAGAGGATCCGATGCAGGAGCATCCTGGTCAACAACCATATATTTGTGGTGCATAATGCCTGCGTCAACATCATCAAATGTATAATGTGTTCCTAAAGCTTCCGAAAGTATGGTATTTACAGTGGTTGAGTTGTTTCCGGCAACATTGGTAAGCACATTTACAGCCGCCCCTGCAGTTTTACGTGCGGCAATAGCGTCAGCCATTTCGGTACGGGTTATCAGCATGGTAGCAATACTCAGGTCGTTGTTGGTTGTATTGATGTTCTGAACAATCTTGGCATTCACTCCGTCAGTCGGGCTGAAATAACATTCCACCCTTTTACCGTTGATTTTAAATTCGTGAGGAGTATTGTTCTTTTTGGTAAATCCAAACCGTGCTTTTGCTGCATCAGCGATAATGCCGGAGGAACCCCACATTTCCTCAAATTCAATTTTATAGGCACGGGCAAGACTTTGGTCCTGAATGATAATCACATTATTCGGATCCAGATTTATCTGGCCATCCGTTAAATTGGTTGATCCCGTCCAAACAAGTGGTTCGTCAGCATTCGCTGATTCGGTATCGAAAAGTATGAATTTGTTATGCATAATACCTGTACGGCCATTACTCGAAGGGCCAACCAATACATTTACATTGGATCCGGCCAATTCATCAATACCAAGATTGGCAGTGGTACCGCAACCGATTACACGTACGGTAACACCTCTGTCGGCAGCTGCTTTCAGTGCAGTGCTTACATTGCTGATTCCAAGGTTATTGAAATTGTACATGGTAAGATCAATGCTGTATTTTGCACGGTTTATATAGCTGATAAGAGTATCGTCGATGGCTGAAGGAAGGGCAACAGCATTAACTCCGCTTGAATAGGAATTGTCAACTGCTGTGTTGAAGTATACTTTAATATCGCCGCTTGAATTGGAGATGGTAGTAAATGGCATGATTCCTGAAAAAGCAGTATCGCTGCCGCTAACCGAAAATCCCTGTACCCATACCACTTGTCCGGCAGTAACCCCGGTTATTGAAACGGTATGACTGGTTGCTCCACCTGTTCCGGTAACAACATTAGATGTTACTGCTCCTGCTGATGAGCCGTAATACATTTCGGTGGTACCGTCAATATTGGTATTCCAGCTGAAATCGAGCTGGGTTTTTGTAAAACTCGTATTTGTAAGTGTAGTGGTCAGATATATCGAACTGTTCATCTGAATATCACTGATGGTGCGCGGAAGAACCTGGTACCCGGCGGTAGGACTGTTGTAATCAAATTGGGATAACACTCCGGTTAAACTAACAGGTCCATTCGGAATAGGCTGACCGATAATATCAGTCTGATTGTTCTTAACATATATATACCCGGTTTCGCCATTGGAGGTGAACATATATTTTTTTTGAGTAAAAATGCCTCCTGCATCAGCAAAAGTTGCATTGTTTATCTTAACAAGCATGCCTTCATAAGGCTCAGCCAGCTGAACAGGAGTTACTATAATAGCCGAAGGTACCGGGTTACCGGTCGAACGTATCGTTACATTGCTCACAGGATCGAGTTCCAGCAACTGGTTGTAATTTTTCAGTGTTCCGGTTATGGTAACCGAATCGCCTCTGTTCACTCCGTTAACTGACGAACCATAAGCTGCTATCCCTGCAGTATTGTCCTGGAAATAACGGATAACGCCTAATTCGCTGCCATTGGTAACAATACCTTTAACAGTAACTACCGTTCCAATGGCCATTCCTCTGGCTTCGAGTATAGAGTTTTGCGCATTTGTGAAGGCTGTAATCCCCAGAAATACAAGAGCTATCAATAATGTCTTTTTCATAAGTGGATGTTTTAAAATTCTGTTTTGGTATTGCTTTTCGAACAACAAATTTGTTCTGTTAATTAAATACAATTTTTAATGATGCTGAAATCTGTCTTCCAGCTCCCATATAGACCGATGCCGAACGTGCATCGAAACTATAATACGGAACCTGCAGGTAAGAATCGTTGTTTATTGCATCACTGACATACATTTTATCAAGCAAGTTCAGGACGTTCAGCTTAAATGTAAAATTCAGTTTATCAAGAGCTTCCAGTTTAAACCGATAGCCAGTATGCAAATCGAATAAGGTGTAGGCTGGAATTCGCCAGGATTCAACAGGATTTCCATTTCCATCCACACAAGCTTCAGGGCTGAATTCGGAATAATACCTGTCGAAGAATGTTCCTCCACCTTCAACATACAGGCCTTTAATAGGTTCGTATCTGATGGTTGCTCCCACCTGAGTTTGTGCAGCATCACCAACATGAATGCCAGTAGCATCAAAACTGATTGTATTGGCAGGCTGATCACTGTCCGTGTAATACATCTGAAGGTTTTCAATTTTTTTATCCCAACGCCAGTCGCCAACAGATACCAGACCCTGGAAATCAAGTTTTCTTGTGATTTTATAAATAAAATCAAATTCAATTCCTTTATGAAGGGCATCCATTCCTGGAATATTCCCGTATGTTTTAAGGTCGTCGAATGAAGCGCTTACCGCTCTTGTCGGCTTATTTACCCATTTTGTAATATAGGTATTTAAATTGGCAGTAAATGTTTTGCTGTTAAAACTATAGCCAAATTCCAACGCTTGTACCTTTTCGTTTTTAGTATCAGAATCAGGAAGGAAGATCCAGGAATTGGGCTTATAATAGGAATTAAAATCCTTTGCTTTCGAAAGATATCCAACATTGAAAAATACATTGCTGTGTTTGTCAATATTATAATTGAGCCCTGTCTTTACGGTGAAACCGGGTACATATTTCCAGGCCGATTCAGCAACGTTGAAATAATCTACTTCTTTAAACCCGCTCATTGAGCTGGAGAGGTTTACAAACGTATTGATTTTCCCGACTTTGTATTCGAGCAGGGCAAATATCCCTCCCCATTTTATCCTTCCACTATCATAAAAAAAGATTTTATCTCCAACATGTTTCATGGCTAATGAGCTATCAGCCTGATAATTGTTCCGTTTGTCGAGGGAATCAATAACGTAATTGCCTCCTAGCAGGTCAGTTACCTGATAGTAATGCTCTGATGTATACGACCGTAGATCAATACCGCCTGATAAACTAAATTCTTTATTGAGTTTATAGGAAAAAGTGGAGAGTACTCCCATCCATCTGTGGTTATTGGTTGCCTGTGCAATGTAATTGCTTGAATAGTAAAGGTTATTGCTGAAATTTGAATCTACAGGTATAGTTGGAGCACCAAAAGCTATATTGGTAGGTCTGGTATTCCGGTTATAGATACTCTGCCAGTTAATCTGACCCAGATCTTCCTCGGTAAAAAATCCCGGATTATTCGTAATATCAGCATTAGATATTTGTGCATTGGGCTTCAGGCTGAGTCTGGGTCTGTCCCCTCCTCCTGATCCTGATGAAAAATATAATATATTGGTTATAAGCAATCGTTCATTTACGTTCCATGAATCGCGCAGGCTGTATTGTGGTTTGAAATACCTGTTTGTACTTCCGTTAAGCGGTTCCTTTGTGGCATTGGGGTCAATGATACGGGCAGTAAAATCGCTGTTCCATTGTTCGGCATCTCGTTTGATAAAACCCCATTGCGAATTGTAGCCAATTCCCTGATTACTGAAAGTGCCCGGTATTTCTTCCGATAGTATCCCCACTTTCTTTGCATAGTTGGTGTCATAATCAGCTATTCCACGTTTATAGCTCCTTTCAACATGCGATTGAGGTGCCCCGAAACCTGTAATACTGGTAAGGTGTTTGCCCCACATCTTGTCGATTTTTAAATATAGAAAATAGGCAGTAACACTGGTTTGCTCAACCCATGAATTTCCTTTCTTATAGGCTCCTGCGGCTGTAATTGCCCATCCGTTTTTAAGTCTTCCTGATGTATATCCAAGGTTTGTTGTAAGTTTACCATTGATGTCAACGCCCTGTTCAACACTCAGCTGACGTTTGTTATCAATCCCTTTGGTAACAATGTTCATTGTTCCTCCTACAGAAGGCAAAGCCAGTTTTGACCGCCCTAGTCCGCGTTGTACCTGTATATCTCGGGTTACTGCATCGAGCCCGAACCAGTTGGACCAATAGACCCATCCGTTTTCCATATCATTTACAGGTATCCCGTCAAGCATTACTGCGACAAAACGCTGATTAAACCCTCGTATGGTAATTCGTGCATCTCCATCACCACCACCCTGCGAGGTAGCATATACTCCCGGAGTTTTATTCAGTAGCATAGGTATATCCTGTCCCGAAAGTCGCTCTTCGATTTTGGCCGGAGTTAATGTGGTAAAAGCAACCGGAGTTTCACGCACTTTAGCGTAGTCGGCCACTACTTCAACACCGGAGATGGTAAGTGCCGAAACAAGACTGAAAGTCAGATTGATCGGTGCATTTGTGACCGTAATATCTTTAAGTACTGTCGTATATCCAACAAACGATACCTGTAAGGTATATTTCCCTTTATTCAGCGGAAGTGAAAAAAAACCGTTTACATCAGTTGAAGTTCCTGTAGTTGTGCCATAAAGAACAATGTTGGCACCAATAATAGTCTCCGAAGTAACAGAGTCTTTCACAACACCGCTTACGGTTTGCTTTTGTGCAAAAACTGATAAGGAGAAAACCGCCAGAAAACAGAAAAGTAAAAATTTACGTGTCATTGCATGGGTATTTTAAATTTAAAAAGGTACCTGGACTGAATCAAAGCTCACTTCCAGATACCCGAAATTTTTAAGAGTTAAATTATAAGGCTATTTAACTATGATCTTTTTCACGGCCGTGGTTTTGTCTGTCGACAGAACTTTCACCATATATATGCCCTTTGGTAATTCCATAGGAGGGATTTCGAGCTGCAGCTGACCTTTTCTGCCTGCCTGCCTGTATACACTCTTCCCGATTACTGAAAAAATTTCGATTTCTTTTACAGTCACTTTTGATGAGATGATGAATCCTTCAGAAGCAATTACAGGGTTAGGATAAATTGTTAACCATGAGCTGGAAGGTGCATCGTTTACACCAGTTACTCTGCAATCATGTTTGCCTAGATTAGTCCAGATGTCCCTATAAACAAGATGGCCGGCAGTGTCAGTAATTGCAGGAACAGTATCCCATTCCAGGGTTACTACAAAAGGAACAGGGTTGATTACAACGCCTTTTATTACGTTGGGTTTGCGAATAAGGGAGTGATCTGAGGTCCACGACATCCAGAATGGTCCGAATGTGCTGCCATCATCAGCTTTCGACTTTACGATATAGTTTACAACTTTTCCTGTTACTGTAACTCCTGTAGTATTGTTTTTATACGTTAAAGTACTATCTTTCACATACGACCAACCTGTTTCAGCTGAAATTGCTGCCCCAAGACCTATCTGGCCGAAAAGATCCACAGGGGTTACATTCGACATATCAGCATTGGGTGGAACTCCACCGGGTGTTTTTACCAAGGCCATTGCATCGTTTCCATTCATATAGGTAGGGGCTGGGTAAACGCCATCAAGTTGGTTTGCCATAGCCTGCAGCACAGGGCTACATGCGGGAGATGAGGCAGTTGAAGTCGTCTGTCCGTTTACGAGCAGGAATGTGGTATAAGGAGCAATTGAACCTGTTAAGCGGGTTGAACCACCTTCGGTAAAAACCGAACTGCCGTTACTGAACCTGAGTACATAATAATTGCTGAGGTCAATTGTTTGGTTTGTAGGATTGTAGATTTCGAGGGCTTTGTTGTTGCCGCTTCCTTCAACATATTCGGAGAAGAACAGATCCGTGGGTGTTTGTGCCGAAGTAAAAACAGCCGACAGAAACGCAAAAGTGAAGAGTAGATAATATTTCATAAGCGAAATCGATTGGTATTAGTGATTAGATTAAATTTCTTTCTGAAGGACACCTTTTCAGAGTACAAATGTACATTTTTTTAAACGCTGTCACCTGATTAATGATAATTATTGATTCATATTTAATAAAGCCATATTTAATTATATAAGTATTATGTATTCAGATTATTAAGTGATTTTTTGTTTAATGATTTTTGTATATTTTGATCTTGTTTTGCATTACGATCCTTCCGGCGTTTATATTTTCAGCTATTTCAGATTCCCAACAGTTCTTAAAAAATCCTGCCGTTTCGATATTTTTTTTAATTTCGTCAGGCAAAAAATCCTAATTCTGTGCCCGATAGCCTTGTAATTATTCCCACTTATAACGAGAAAGAAAACATCGCTAAGATGATCCGAAAGGTTTTCTCGCTTACGAAAGACTTCCATCTGCTTATTGTGGAGGATAATTCGCCCGACGGTACTGGTGCTATCGTTAAAAGCCTGATGCCGGAGTTTGAAGGCAAACTCTTTATACTGGAACGTAAAGGCAAGCTTGGTCTTGGTACTGCTTATATCGACGGATTCAGATGGGCACTGCAAAAAGGGTACGGGTATATTTTTGAGATGGATTGCGATTTTTCACACAATCCCGACGATCTGGTTCGTTTGTATAATGCCTGTGCCGTTGATGGGGCTGATCTTTCAATCGGCTCGCGGTATATCAAAGGTGTTAACGTTGTGAACTGGCCAATGGGCAGGGTTCTGATGTCTTATGGAGCATCAATGTATGTCCGTTTTATTCTGGGAATGCCGATCGCTGATACAACTGCCGGATTTAAATGTTATACAGCCAAAGTGCTTCGCGCAATAGATCTCGACGCAGTTAAATTTATGGGATACGCTTTCCAGATTGAAATGAAATATACAGCCTGGAGGCTGGGGTTCAGGATAACAGAAGTGCCGATTATTTTTACCGATCGTACCGAAGGGACATCAAAAATGAGCTCAAAGATATTTAAAGAAGCATTTCTTGGGGTGATGAGCCTCCGATTTAAAACGATAAAACCATTGGCAAACTGAAAGCCAATATGTATATTCACTTACAGACCCTTCTGAGAAAACCTCCGAAGGGTTTTTTATTAAAAAATTTTGAAGATCGGCCTGATTGAAATATTGATAATAGAGTGAAGTAAATTACTTTTGCACCGTTTTCCCGACTATGATGCTACTATGAAGAAAAATATTTTGATACGGAATGCCACCATTGTCAACGAAGGCCGGCAGTTCAAAGGTTTCGTGGTAGTTAGTGGCAGGTTCATTAAAGAAGTCGGGGAGGGGGAGTCTGAAACTAATTCAGAATGTGAAGTAATCGACGCTGACGGATTATTATTAATGCCCGGTGTCATCGACTGCCATGTGCATTTTCGTGAACCGGGTGTAACACATAAAGCTGATCTTGCATCCGAAAGCCGGGCTGCAGTTGCAGGTGGTGTTACTTCGTTTTTCGAAATGCCCAATACTCAGCCACAGACTCTTACCCTTCAATTGCTGGAACAAAAAATGACTCTGGCTTCCGAAAAATCACTGGCAAACTACTCGTTTTTTCTTGGGGCCAGCAACGATAATATCGATGAAATTGTACGTGCCGATCCCCGTAATGTATGCGGAGTTAAAGTGTTTTTTGGAGCCTCTACCGGAAATATGCTGGTTGACAACCTTAGCACTCTGAAGGAGATATTTCAAAAATCGCCTATTCTTGTTGCTGCACATTGTGAGGATGAATCCATAATCCGTTCGAATACCGAGGCCATGCGCCAGAAATATGGCGAAGATATCCCGGTTGAAATGCATGCTGTGATCAGGAATTCTGAGGCCTGTTTCAGGTCGAGTGAGCTGGCAGTCTCCCTGGCAAAGGAATACAATACCAGGCTACATATCACACATCTTTCTACTTCGGCAGAGCTGAGTTTATTCACTAATTCGATTCCTCTTGACCAAAAGAAGATTACAACCGAAGTTTGTACACATTACCTTTGGTTCTGCGATGAGGATTATGCAAGGCTGGGCACAAAACTTAAGGTAAACCCGGCCGTGAAAAGTTCTGCTGACCGATCAGCATTGCTGGAAGGATTGCTGGATAACAGAGTGGATATAATTTCGACCGATCATGCACCTCACCTCGAAGAAGAGAAGGCAAATACCTACTTCAAAGCACCATCGGGAACTCCGCTGGTTCAACACTCGCTTCCCGCACTGATGCAGATGGTAAAGCAGGGTAAAATAGAGCTTACTGCAATGGTTGAGAAAATGTGTCATGCTCCTGCCATTTGCTACAAAATCGAAAAAAGAGGCTTTATCCGTCCTGGTTATTACGCTGATTTAGTTCTTGTTAATCCGGAAAGTGCATTTACTGTTCAAAAAGAAAATATCCTTTATAAATGTGGCTGGTCGGTTTTTGAAGGAACTTCATTTGATGCCAGAGTTGAAAAAACCTTTGTTAACGGCCACCTTGTATTTGATAATGGAACAATTGACGATACTGAAAAAGGCTTAAGAATCACTTTCGACAGAAACTAAAAACATCATGAACAAACAGATACTAATTGCGATGCTGCTTGTGCTTTCGTTTGGATGCACTCAGAAAAAAGTTGTTGAATCTTCCTATGAGAATGGTAATCCAAGGGTTGTAAAGTTCTACGATAAGAAAGGTGATGGTTTATCGCTCGATCGCGAAGTGGTTTACTACGAAAACAAGCAGAAAAAGATGGAAGGCTCATACAAGGACATGCTGCGCAACGGGCAATGGAAGGCATGGTACGAAAATGGAACCATCTGGAGCGAAGGCGAATACAAGGATGGCAAACGAAACGGTTTAGGAATAGCATACCACGAAAACGGCAAAAAATACATTGAAGGCATGTACCGCGACGACGCCAGAACGGGAGTTTGGTCTTTCTATGATACTTCAGGCGTAAAAGTCAAGGAAATCAATTTCGACCTGGTGCCAAAGGCTGCAGATAACGATTCCATAAAATAACCGTTACCCTAATTCAGGAATAGCCTGACGTATACGGGCAGGTGATCGCTGTAGCCTCCGAAATATTTATCGCCCATTGTGCGGTTAGGGCGCGATTCGCCGGTTTTAGTCTTAAAAAGCATGTAATCGGCCTTGAAGATTGAGGCGTCATTTGCTGTTGTATGCAACCCCTTTTTTCGCGAAAGCAGATTCCCTGAAACGATTATCTGGTCGAAAAGGTCCCAATCCTTGTAATAAAGACTCCCTTCTCCCTTTTTATACTGGGCATTCAGCAGATTGTATAGGTTTTTGTTGCTGATGGTCAGTTCAGGACTCAAAGCTTTGATTCCCTCAGTAATACTTTTATCAGCAGGTTCATCGTTAAAATCTCCCATAATAAGGATGTTTGGTGACTTTTCTGTTTTTAGTATGGCATCGGTTTTGGTACGAAGAATCTGGGCTGCAGCCATACGCTTGGGATCCGAAAGTTCAGTCCCTTCGCGTCGCGAAGGCCAATGGTTCACGAATATATGAAGTATCTCTCCTGAATTTAGTTTTCCCTTTATATATAAAATATCTCTGGTAAGATCGTTGCCGGGGAGCACAACCTGAAGAGGTTCAGAAGTGATAATTTTGAAAGTGGCAGGATTATAGAGTGCAGCCACATCAATACCTCTTTCGTCGGGACTGTTGTAATGTATGATACTGTACTTAGTTTTCTGAAGTGCTTCTGAGGTGGTGAGCAACTCCAGTACTTCCTTGTTTTCTGTTTCTGCAAGACCAATAAAATCGGGCATTCCCGGGCTATTGATATCCGAAATTACCTGACTTAAATGTTCAATCTTGGTTTGTAATCTTTCTTCGGTCCAGGGAACTTTTCCGGCAGGAGTGAAGTCGTCGTCGTTGGTTTTTGGATCGTTGAAGGTATCGTACAGGTTTTCAACATTATAAAACATGGCTACAAAAGCTGGTTTTACAGATTTTGTGCTCTTAGTCTGTTGGGAATAAGCTGTTAGCCACGGCAGTATTACTGCAAGAATAAGAAGGTTGCGGGTTTTCATGCGCAAATGTACTGTTAATTTTAATCAGGGCACCTAATCATTGCCTGAGTCTTAAGTGCCTAAAGTTAAGAGTGCCTAAAGTACTTAGAGTGCCAAAAGTTAAAAGTGAATTAAGTTATAAGTTAACAAAGTTTAATGCACTAAAACAACTATTACCCACCAGCCTCTGAGCACTATACACTATGCACTCAGCACTCAGCACTAGAAAAGAGTGCCTAAAGAGCCTGGAATACTTAAAGTTGTACCTAAATCCCATGAGTACTAAGCTCTGAAAATCATCCTAAAGTTATAATTACACTAAGAAATAAAATGTTGGTATTAAAACCACCAAATAGCCAAATACCACCTGGCCCCCTAACACCCAAAACCTAACCCCTCCATCCTGCATTTTGCACTGAGAAAGAGTAAATGTATCAGAGTGATTAGCTGCAAATCAGGGAGCTGTGCGAAGCAGTCAATAAAAGTGTAGTAACTAAAAAAGAAAACCGGACTCGATGGAATCCGGTTTTCTTAAAAGTAAGGTGAATATCTTAGTCAGCAACAATTACAAGGTACTTGCTTCTGCTCCAGAAATCAGTGTAATTCAGGATGACCAGTTTGTCAACCGATTTTTTATCAGCGCCTTCAAACTTATATGATCCTGCAGGATGGTTTGTGAGCAGTACTGCTTTTTTCTTGAATATGGCAAGTTCAGTAAGAGTTGTAACATCGGTTTTGGTAAAATAGGTTTTATCGAAATCAGCAGTTACTGTTTTGGCACGGCCAATTCCAATAAATCCGCCTGATTTGTCGATAATCTTCTTTTCTTTCAGTTCCTTGGTTGTACCAATTACGTAATAAGCAGTGTTCAGTGCAGCGGTTTTTTCTTCGATAGCCTGTTGCTTGGCCTTGTTCTCAGCACTCAGGTTGTCAACATTGGTATTAAGGTTTGTCACCTGGTTGCCCAAATCCTGAACTTTGATGTTCATTTTTCCAAGCTGATCTTTTAATTCAGTTATTTCTGCATCTTTAGCTTCGATGGATTTTGTCAGATTGTCGATCATCATTTCAAGTTCCGAAATCTTGATATTGGCACCTGCCAGACCGGACTCTGATTTTTTGAGTTTAGCTCTCAGAGATGCCACCATTTCGCGATTCTTCTGAAGCATAAGGTATATTGCGTTGATGTCGCCTGTTATCTGTTCGCGGGCACTGGTTTGAACCTCAGTTCCACCACTGGTATTTTGGCTGATAATATTCTCTTTAAGTTTTATGGAGTCGAGATTGGTTTGAATCTCATTAAAAGCCCGAACGAATTCCATAACGGTAGTGTCCTTCTGAAAACCCAAAGCCAGAAGACTGTCGTTTTTTGCTTTCAGCCTTGCGTTTTCTTCTTTCATCTTATTGCAACTCACGGTCAACAACATGGCCGGAATCAGCATCACTAACAATAATTTTTTCATAACTTATTTTTGATTAATTGAATAATAACGAACAAAGGTACAATCAATTGTATAAAAACGATTTTTATTTGATAAAAGTTTCGGATTGCATGCATACAACCTCATATTGTTGCTATTTCAGAATGTTCACGTATAGTTGCATAATCTCTGATCGCCTGGAGAGAGTCAGTTTTCAGGCATCAACCCCCTACAGTATCATTTCAACTCTGGGCATTTCTTTTCACTACCTTTGCCAACCTGCAAAACAGATATGACAAAATATCCCCAGATCATCCTTAAATCCGGTAAAGAAGGTCCGGTACTGCGTTTTCATCCCTGGATTTTTTCGGGAGCCATTGAAAAAACTATTGGCAAACCTGCCGAGGGCGATATTGTTGAATGCTTCACCCAAGCAGGAGCTTATCTTGCAACTGGTCATTGCATGCCCGGATCGCTTGCGGTAAAACTCTTTACATTTAAAAGGCAGGAAATAAATGAGGAATTCTGGCATTCCAAAATAAAGGATGCCTGGGAAGTTCGCAAATCAACCGGCCTGGCTGACAATCCTTTAACAACCGCATACCGCCTGATTCACAACGAAGGGGACAGCATGCCCGGACTTATTGTTGATGTGTATGGTGCTTTGGCAGTATTGCAGGCTCATAATACCGGCATGCACGATATACGCCAAACACTTGCTGATGCTATTGTTGCTGCAAGCGGAGGTTTAATCACTACGGTTTACGATAAAAGTGCGGAAGCCATCCGCAAAATGACCGGGCGCATTGTGGAGGATGGTTTTCTTGTTGGAAATACAGGCGAATGCAACATTGTAGAAAATGGACATTTATTTCATATTAATGCTGTTACCGGCCAGAAAACCGGTTTCTTTCTTGATCAGCGAGATAACAGGCAACTTTTGGCAAACTATTCGAAGGGCAGGAGGGTTCTGAATATGTTTGCTTATACAGGAGGCTTTTCGGTATATGCAGCCAAAGCCGGGGCAGCAGCAGTGCACACTGTTGATAGCTCGGCACCGGCAATTGTTATTGCAGAAGAAAATATGAAACTAAATGGTTTTGTTTCAGAGCAATATGCCTGTATCACTGCTGATGCACGAAAATACCTCGAAACGATGGAAGCCGGAGAATACGATCTTATTATCCTCGATCCACCTGCTTATGCGAAGAATATAGCTTCCCGCAACCAGGCACTAAAAGGCTACCGCACAATCAATGCTATGGCGTTGGCAAAGATTAAAAGTGGGGGACTGCTGTTTACATTCTCCTGTTCACAGGTTGTTGACAGGCAGATGTTTACTTCGGCAGTGACTGCGGCAGCCATTGATGCCGGAAGGCAGGTCCGCATTATTCATCACCTTTCGCAACCATGCGATCATCCGGTGAATATTTTTCACCAGGAAGGTGAGTATCTAAAGGGACTTGTGCTGCTTGTGGAATAGACGCTTAAAGAATAGAATACTTTTTAAAGAGAATCTTCTACCACGAATCTTTGCTGTTTTTAAGCTGGTCGATTACCCTGCGTTGCTTTTTGGTGGGTCGTCCTATGCCACGATCGCGGTATTCGCTGTTGGTATCGTTAATCAGTTTGACCCGATTATACTCGGTTTCGCTGGTAAGGTCTTCCATAAATTCAGGAACCAGCTTTGCGTTTACACGGCTTTTTGGAAATTGTTTTACACGTACAGTCTTGAAAAGCGGGTTAAGACTCACAACAATAATATCCCCGGTTTTAATCTCTTTCGAAGCTTTTATATTGCTTCCATCCATTTTCACCTTTCCTGCCTTGCATGCGTCAGTCGCCAGACTTCTCGACTTGAAAAGCCTCACTTCCCAAAGCCATTTATCAATTCGTAACGATTCGTTTTCCATGTAATTTCAAGCATTGGTATACATCCGTGGTATTGGACATTTATGGCAGAGTAAAACAAACTGATTACTCAAAAGTGATCACGTTTGCTTTCTGCCTGTACTGATAATAATAGTGTTTTATTTCTTCCTGAAATACACTTCCATAGGAACCCCGGTAAAATTGAATTCCTCGCGTATGCGGTTTTCGGCAAAACGTTTGTATGGATCTTTCACATACTGTGGCAGGTTGCAGAAAATGACAAAACTGGGATAATGGGTTTTTATCTGGGTAATATATTTGATTTTCACCTCTTTGCCTTTTATAAAAGGTGGAGGTGTGCCTGAGAATATGGGCAATAGTACATCGTTCAGCTTGCGGGTAGGAATATGTTTTTTGCGGTTCTCGTAAACGGCAGTTGCTTCCTCGAGTGCTTTGTGTATGCGCTGTTTGGTAAGAACAGAAGTAAAAATAATGGGGACATCCGAAAACGGTGCTATGTTTTTACGTATAGCTTCCTCATAATATTTATGCGTATGGGTGTCTTTTTCGACCAGATCCCACTTGTTGACAATAATAACAATTCCCTTGTGGTTGTTTTGTGCCAGTCTGAAAATATTCATATCCTGCGATTCCCAACCCTGAGTTGCATCAATCATTATAAAAACGACCTCACTGCTTTCGATGGCTCTTATGGAGCGCATAACCGAGTAGAACTCAATATTTTCGTTAACTTTAGCTTTCTTGCGCAGTCCGGCTGTATCCACCAGCAGGAAATCGAACCCAAAGGAATTATACCGGGTATATATACTGTCGCGTGTTGTTCCGGCTACAGGGGTTACAATATTACGCTCAACTCCAAGCAATGCATTTACAAACGATGATTTGCCTACATTCGGGCGGCCAACCACGGTAAACTTAGGCAGGTCAGGCAAAGTTTCGGGCGTGTTCTTATCAAATTCCTTGACAATTTCGTCGAGCAAGTCGCCGGTACCACCTCCGTTGGATGACGATATGCCGAAAATATCCTTAAATCCCAGACTGTAAAAATCAGAGACTTCATGGAATTTATCTGGGCTGTCAATTTTATTAACAGCAAGGAAAGCTTTTTTGGGTGAGCGGCGTATCATTTGTGCCACATCTTTGTCAAGTGGAGTCAGCCCTTCGCGTGCGTCAACCATAAAAAGAATCACATCCGACTCTTCGATGGCGAGTTCAACCTGCTTTACAATTTCGTGTTCGAATACATCGTCGCCACCCATTACAACTCCACCGGTATCGATAATCGAAAATTCAATTCCATTCCAATCGCTGTGACCGTAATGACGATCGCGTGTTACTCCGCTTGTAGGATCTACAATTGCTTCGAGCGATCCGGTAAGACGGTTAAAAAAAGTGCTTTTCCCAACATTTGGTCGGCCGACTATGGCCAGTATATTTCCCATGTTCCTTTAATTTTTTGCTCAGTCCGAATCCCTTAGTGAAGTTGTATGCGACAATTCCCGCCCGAAATACAATGGATAATCAAACTGATTTTGAAATTTTCTGCAAAGGTAACCTAATTCCTGCATTTCACACTAAAGGTTTAAGATACAATTGCTTTGATACATTTTTACGTTTTTATAAGTTGGCCGGCTCCTGTTTTTATCCGGATGAACAAACTGTAGTTTGTGATTTAAAGCCAGAATGTGAGAATCATGTAAATTCTTGTAAAAGTTATATAACAGAATTGGCAAAAGTGCACATTACCTTTGAATTACAAAAAGAAAACCGTTATTATGTCCTTATTCACCGTTATACTCGTAGTACTGGCAGCAGGTGTTCTGCTCTGGCTGGTTAATTCCTATTTTAGTATCGACCGCAAAGTCAAAAAAATAATCAATGCAGTTGTTGTAATTGCAGTAATACTGTGGGTTTTCAAGGTATTCGGGATTTTCAATTTCCTGATGGACATAAAAATCTGAAAATCTTTTAAGTGCCATTCTGTTCGTTTTCGTATGCCGATGCTTGTCACTAATTCAAATAATGTAAATTCCGGTTTAGTGTCGGAAGTCAACTAATAAATCAAAAGAAATGAATATTAAAAGAATTTTCGGTGCATTGCTTACAGTGCTTGGGATAGCTGGTCTGATATACGATGCCGTCCTGTTTGTGAACACAACAGGGGGAACACGTGATATTAAAGCGCTGGTAATCTATACTATACTTGGACTTGTCTTTTTTGTTGCCGGCATAAGCTTGGTACGAACAACCAGGGACGAGTAGCAGCAAGCCCCTGCTGTATTCTTTATTGTTTCGATTGCTGAGTAATTGAATTTGCTCATTCGCAAATTTTCCATCCTGGCCGGCAGAACTGTAAATGTAGCTTCGACACAGCGATCCTGATGAATAACTTCCCAATGGGAAGTTTGAGTATTTAATACAAAGATAGATACTGAGAAAGCTGTTGATTGTCGAAATGATTTCCGCATCGGGCTAAATAAAAAATCCTGTCTGATTACAATAGTCCGTTAATTATTTTCATATGCCTCAATATCAGCAGGATATAAAACGAGCCTTTGCGCCCTAAAGTATTGATATTCGTTGTTTTAAAACCTGGCGTCCTTGCGGTAAAAGAAAAATTACCGGAGTAGTGTGATCAGAAACATTCGTTTACTCCAAATTGTAAGTTGAATTTTGCTACGTGCATCATATTCTACTTCCCATTCTCCTTATCCGATTCCTTCTCCTTAGCATCCTCCTTTTTGTTCTCGGCAGCTCTTTTCTTTTTGTTGAAATACCCTTTCAGCAGAAAATTGTGTTTAGCTGCTTCCATGTTCTGATCTAAGCCTTTCGAACTTTTTTTAAGGTTGACAATGGTTTGATTCAGGTTTTCGGCAATGGCCGAATCCTGGATCAGGCGCCCCAGGGTTCCGTTTCCTCCGTTTATTTTTACCATGATCTCGGCAAGTTGCTCTGTTATTACTTCAGCATTAGCAGCTGATATTTCGAGACTAGCCATGATGGCATCTGTTTCAACAGGTTCAGTTGATGCAAGATATTGCCCCTCTTTTACTAATGGTGCTTCTGCACTTCCCTGAGTTATAATCAGCAACCTGTCGCCTATAAGTCCTTCGGAACCAATAGCAACTTCACAGTCGGATTTGATGAACTGATGTATTTCTTTCCTGATCAGCATATCAACCCTTACAGTAGAATCGTTGATAATTATAATATTATCCACTGTGCCAACATTGATCCCGGAGAAACGGATATTATTTCCGACCTGCAAGCCACCAACACTGTAAAATGTCGATTTAAGTTTAAATACAGGATTGAAAAGGTTCTTTTGTTTCCCTATTATAAAGATGGCAAGTACAAAAAGGGCTATCCCGCCAGCAACAAAGAGGCCTAATCGTATTTTGAAATTTTGTGAATGTGGTTCCATTATTTTAGTTTTGAATGATATGTTTTTATGGTTAATTGAAGAATGACCTTATCTCAGGATCGGTTGATTTGTTGAAATCGGATGGTTTACCGTCTTTGTAAACTTCACCATCCAGCAGCATGATAATTCGGTCAGCAGTTTTAAGTGCGCATTTGATATCATGTGTTATAATGATTGAAGAGGTCTTGTAACTCTTTTTAATTTCATTGATAAGTGAACTTATTTCATCGGAAGTTACAGGGTCGAGTCCTGTAGTCGGCTCGTCGTATAGCATGATCATAGGATCAGCAACCAGGCTCCTGGCTAAACTTATTCGTTTACGCATACCACCCGAAAGCTGTGACGGCATTTTGTTTATTGAATCAACCAAACCAACATGTTCGAGTACCAGGTTTACCTTTTCGTTGATCTGAGCCGAAGTAAGATCCCGCTTTATTCTTCGCAAAGGGAATTCCAGGTTTTGCCTTACTGTCATAGAGTCGTACAGGGCACCGCTTTGGAAGAGGAACCCTATTTTCTGCCGCAATTCACTCAATTCTTTTAAATTGAGGGTTAACACATTTTTATCAAATACCTGTATTGTCCCGCTGTCGGCAGTCATTAAGCCCACAATGCATTTTATCAGCACCGATTTACCACTGCCTGATTTACCGAGCACCACCAGGTTCTCGCCACTAAAAAGTTTCAGTGAGATATTTTTCAATACCTGCTGTTTGCCAAAGGATTTTTGCAGGTTACTGATTTCAATAACCGGTTCAGGAACAATCTTTTTATGAAAGGTCTCTGTTAACTCAACTGTTTCTTCCGTTTTCATAAAACCAGCATATCAGTGATTTGTACAGCAATAACATCTACTACCAATACCAACAGCGAAGCCAGTACAACTGCTGAGTTTGCAGCAATACCAACGCTCTCGGTCCCGCGGCCGGCATTGTATCCTTTGTAGCAGCCTACCAGGCCGATCACTGCTCCGAAAAAGAACGATTTTATAACTGCCGGTATGAAATCGGCAAAATCGATGGAGCTAAATGCCTGCGAAAAAAATAAGGACAGCGATACGTCCCCTTTGATATTGGCTCCCGCCCAACTCCCTATAATTCCAAGTCCGTCAGCATATAAAATAAGCAGCGGAATCATAAGTGTAGCTGCCAGAACTCTGGTTACAACCAGAAATCGCATTGGATTGGCAGAGGATACTTCCATAGCATCTATTTGTTCGGTTACGCGCATGGATCCTAATTCAGCTCCCATGCCGGAGCCTATTTTGCCGGCACAGATAAGAGCAGTAATCACCGGCCCCATTTCCCTGATAAGCGATACTGCAACCATTGCCGGAAGCATACTCACTGCACCAAAATCGACAAGAGCGGGGCGCGACTGTATGGCCAGTACAAGGCCCATAATTGCACCTGTAACCGAAATCAGCGGCAATGACTTATATCCGATCTGATAACACTGGTGCAGAAATTCCTTAAATTCGAAATTGCGCGAAAATGTTTCTTTTATAACCCGCAATATAAACAGGCTCACATCAGCAATATCCGTTAAGAAATTGCCTGCTTTCTGGGTTTTGGCCAGTGTTTTTTCACTCAGTCGCACCGACTGAGCTGTGGCAAAACCCTTAACTTTTTTAATGGGAATATATTTCTTCATGTATTTCGTGCTGGTGCAATGCTAAAAGAAGAGACCTTTTTAACTGATACAAAATTATCTGGCTTCCAGGTCAAATGTGTTACAAAACTTTTCATGAAAGTTACATGATTCACATATTTAATGCAGAGTTGAGAGTTGTTGAATGATGGTCACATACACTACAAACGGATCCTGTTTTTCTTTCGTTCCTTCTTGAATTGCTTCCTTGGTATTTCATCATTCAGCCTGTTTAGCTTATTGTATGCCTTTTTCAGCGATTCAGGAAATTCTCCCTTGTAGCTGATTTTATAATAGGAAAAACCATTATATGGAATGGTGCTTTCTGATTCAAGTATCTTTATTTGACTTTCAGTATTTTGTTCTCTGAATGGTAAGAGAAATGCCTCTTTGCGCTCAACTGACAGATGATTGTATTTGTGATTTATCAGCGAAATGCCGATGAGTTTACTGCATTTATCCTGTATTGTGAACAACATGGAATCATTGGTTTGCTCATTTAAATAGCGGACGAACTTTTCGTCATTCACTGATAGTTTTTCTATCTGTACTGAGTCCTTTTCGCTGAATGTATCAGCCTTCCTGCGATTGGTTTCCAGAAAAAACTTCTTTTTTGCTTCGAAAAACAGCAGGTATTCCCGCTCTTTGGCAGCATATATTTTCGGATAAACTTCGATAGTGGCTTCTGGGTTTTTTTGGAGAAAACCACTTATTTTTTTAATGAATCTTTGTTCAGCCTCTGGAATAGAACTGCTCCGGAAACGCCATTTCAGCGTGAGGGATCTCTCAATTTCTGTTTCTATATTGTTAATCTGAATGCCATAAGCGGTTGTCGGGGGTTTGATGAAAATATTTCCAAGTATGTCGGAAATCACATCCCGGAAACTAAATTTTGGATCGTTCAGATTCCCGGTTATGGGTATATCGTAGTCAATAACATTTCCTCGTTCACGGACAAAAGACATTATTAAAGGAACAGGAATCCATTTGGTATCTTTATTTCTCACACGTTTGGTTGAACACGGGTCAATTATCAGGAGATGATTATCACTTTTTATCCTTCCGTTTCTTACATTCCATGTGCCTTTAAGCTCAATAGTTCCCCTGTCGAGCGGATAAGAAGTATAATGGATAGTATAGGGGTTGAACAGGCTAACGGGCAGTTTCTGCAGATGGTAGTGCAGGTCGAAATCAGAACTGTCGGCAGGGTTTATACTAAGTGTCACTGTTGCATTGCCAAAAGGCTTTATTCCTGTTATCAGCGTAAGGCTTACCCTTTTTTGAGTTTTATTAATGGAATCAGCCACCAAATTAATTGGATTGATTTCGACATTGAATTTTTCGCCTAACGAAAAATCGCTGAACTCCAGGTTGCCATTATATATTGCCAAATTGTTTACCTTATAGTTGCTTCGGAAAAAATTCTTCGAAAGCTCCTTGATATAATTTCCGATAATCACTATCAGGTTGGATCTGGCTGTTGAAGTACCCGTACTTCCCGGTTTTTTACGCCCGAACATATGCTGATAGTTGTCCAGATAACTGTACCTCTCATACTTAAAATAAGGATTGCTCAGCGAAACCGAATCGAAAAGATATTTATGCTTTAGCGGACTAAGTTCGAATATGGCCAGCGATAGCTTATCGAAAGAGGCATAATCCTCTTCCGGATTTTTGCCCGAATGGAATTCGTTAATCGCGAGGGTGCCCGAAAAAGTAACATTCTCAGCAGTTTTAAAATTACCTTTTACATTGAGTGCCGCATCCAGATTTGCCTTGAAATACCCGTAATTGGCAATATCTTTAAGGTATTGTTCAAGGATGTTCAGATCGAATTTTCGAATTTTAACGGCAAGACGATACCCGAGAGTTTTAATATTGATCGTGAAGTTGCCGTTCATACTCCCTGTTCCAATGCCAGACAAAAATGCAAAAGTTGATGCTATTGTGTCAGCGTCCCATCTAAATCCTGAACTCTCAATATTTACTTTTTTAATGTGGTAATTAATAGGTGTAACTGTTTCGATATAATAGAATTCTCCTTCATTTATTTTTATGGATAGAATGTTAAAATGAACCGGTTTCCTGGGTTTGCCTGTGTGGTTTTTGGACGAAAATCGCGCAATAAGATCATCAAAATTTAAAACCCTCCTGGTTTGAATGATGGTTCCTTGTGGCTGATCAAGTGTTATTCTGTTTATTTCATATGTTTTGAACAGAAGTTTACGAATGGCGAAATCGGCACTTACACCTTCTGCCGAAAAAAAAACACTATCACTGTTTAACTCAAATATTTTAAGTTCGCTTAAATAAATATAGCCAGTAAATGGGTTTACGTATGCCCAGTTAATTTCTATCTGCCTTCCTGTATATTTTTCGTCATATTTCTCAATAGCATATTTTGTGAGAGGTGAAATAAGCAGAATGGTCAATGCAATGAAAAGGCCAATGACACTGAAAATGATCAATAAGGGTCTTCTGAATCTGCGTACCATCTTTGCCTTCAGGAATTTGCTTTTTGCAGATTTCAAGAAAGCAACTTTATCCTTTTTGCCAGTAGAAGATCTATTGGGCATCTGAAAATTCCCGGTCCATCAGTTTGATTCCCTGACTTAAGGTATATTGCAAAGTTGTATGTTTTTTAAATGAAGAGCTTTACATAATATTTATTTTATGTTGTAAGATTCCCACACAAATACTGGTTCATACATACATTAAATATAGTGATCCGGGGTAACATATCTAATAATGTGTGAATGATGTAATTCTTGCGGATAATTGTGTAATGCTTTGCGGTTTGAAAGTTGAGTCCTTTGTACGGTGGAAATTTATTCACAAATTTAAAAAGCATAAACATGAAAACAAACAGAATACGATTATGGAAGACCTCAATCGTAGCCTCCTTATTAGTAGCAGCCTTGATAGGGGGATGCAAAAAAGACGAGTATGTTGAAGTCGTTGGAGTATGCCCGGTTGTGGAATCAACAAATCCGGTAAATGCTGCTACCAGTGTTCCTCTCAATCAGGTTATTACAGCCACTTTCAATGAAGAGATGAACCCGGTAACCATCACACAGGCTTCCTTTACTTTAACAAGTGGATTAAAAGCTGGCATTCCTGTTGCAGGTGCCCTTACCTACAACAATACGAATGCAACTTTGAGTTTTGTGCCAGCCTCACCGCTAACGCAAAATACTACCTATACTGGTACAGTAAAATCAACTATTAAGGATTTAAAAGGCAATGCCTTACAAACGAATTATGTGTGGACGTTCAGTACGGGTATAATTCTATCGCCAACGGTGATATCAACCGACCCTGCAAACAATGCAACGGGAGTGTTTATTAACAAGGTAATTACTGCATCGTTCAGTGTACCAATGGATTCGGCGACCATTAATGCGTCGACTTTTACCCTGAAGCAAGGTAACACCGCAATTGCAGGAGCCGTCGTTTATTCAGGAATCACAGCTTCTTTTACACCTGCAGCAGCACTTGTGCCTAATACCGTTTATACCGGAACTATTACCACGGGAGCCAAAAATAAAGCTGGCACCCCATTGGAGAATAATTATGTATGGTCATTCACCACCGGTACCATTTTGGGGCCTACAGTAATTTCTACTGACCCATCAAACAATGCTACAGGCGTTTTAACTGACAAAATGGTTTCAGCCACTTTTAGTATGGCAATGGATCCTTTGACACTCACCCCTGCAACGTTTATAATAAAACAAGGGTTAACTACAGTAGCCGGAACTGTTACCTATATGGGAACAACCGCTATTTACACTCCTTCAAGTCCTTTAAGCTCTAACACAGTTTACGTTTGTTCAATTACTACAGGAGCTAAAAATGTTGCAGGCGTAGGACTGACTGAAAACTATGTATGGTCATTCACCACTGTAGCTCCGGAAGCACCAAGGGTGGTATTAACTGATCCTTTGAATAATGCAACTGATGTAAGTTTAACTAAGCTTGTTACTGCGACCTTCAATGAATTTATGGATCCGTTGACACTTACGGCGGCCACTTTCAGTGTAAAACAAGGAACAACTCCTGTTGCAGGAATAGTATCTTATTTCGGCAAAACAGTTTCTTTCATGCCTGCCGCTCCTTATTTGCCCAACACTCTTTATACAGCTACCATTACTACTGCTGCTAAAAATGTTGCCGGCATACCGATGGCTGCTGATTATATCTGGACTTTTACCACCGAAACTCCTGCCGGACCCAGGGTTATACTGACTGATCCAATAAACAATGCCATCAATGTTACACTCAACAAAATGGTTACGGCAACATTCAGCGAACCAATGGATCCTCTTACATTGAACCCGGAAACATATAGTATTAAGCAAGGTTCAACCATTGTGCCTGGTATCATTTCCTATTTCGGAAGTACGGTATCTTTCTTCCCGACCAGTCCTTACACGCCTAATACTATTTATACTGCCACCATTAAGGCAGCGGTAACTAATGTTGCAGGCGTTCCAATGACGGCTGATTATGTTTGGGTATTTACCACTGGAACCACTGCAGCTCCTACTGTAGTCTCTACCGATCCGACAAACAACGCTACTGGTGTTCTGCTGAATAAAGTTATAACAGCTTCTTTCAGTGAACCTATGGATCCGTTGACCTTAACTACATCAACCTTTACTCTGGGTCAGGGATTAACACCTGTTGAAGGAAATGTTACTTATTCAGGTACTACCGCTTACTTTACTCCATCTGTTCCCTTATTGCCAAACACTGTGTATACAGGTACAATTACCACAGGTGTTACTAACCTGGCAGGTGTAGCTATGGCCTTTAATTATGTGTGGACATTTACCACTTTAGCCGGAGACTCTCCTATGGTAATTTCGACCGTACCCGAAGATGTTGCTATAAATGTAGCTCTGAATACTACGGTGACTGCAACGTTCAACATGCCTATGGATGCACTGACACTTAACTCTACAACTTTCACATTATTTCATCTGTCAACACCGGTTGATGGCATAGTTACATACCTGGGCACAACTGCAACTTTTACGCCTTCGGCACCACTACTGGCAGGCACAACTTATGAAGCAACCATAACCACAGGAGCCATGAATGAAGCAGGTATCCCATTGGCAGCTGATTATGTTTGGACTTTCAGTACAGCATCAACAGTGGTTCCATTAGTTGATCTGGGGACGGCATCCATATTCGGAGCTTTCGGCGGTAATGCCGGAATTACTAACCAGGGAATAAACACTGTTATAAACGGAGCTATTGCTACCACAGCTGCTTCTACGCTTGTAACTGGTTTTCACGACGGGCTTACAGGTGATGTTTACACTGAAACTCCGCTTAATGTAGGTCTGGTAACAGCTGGAATATTCACAGCTCCTCCTTTCCCAGGTACTGCTACTTCAGAGGCTATTGCAACTCTTGCTTTAATTGATGCCAATGCAGCATACATCAGCATTTCACCGGCTTCAATGCCTGGTGGTATGGATCCTGGTGCTGGCGAACTGGGCGGATTAACTCTGGCTCCTGGCATTTATCAATCTGCCAGTGGTACTTTTAATATTTCGAACGGGCCATTGACACTTGACGCAAAGGGCGATCCGAATGCCACATGGGTATTCCAGACTGCGGCCGGTCTTACAGTGGGTATTGCCGGACCTACAGGAGCACGAAGCATTATACTCACTAATGGAGCATTGCCTAAAAATGTGTTCTGGTATGTGGGAAGTGCAGCTACCATCAACGGAGCCGGAGGCGGTATTATGGTTGGAACCATTATAGCTACTTCAGGAGTTACATTCTCTACCCCGGGTAATGCCGTTCAAACAGTACTCAATGGCAGGGCAATTTCACTGGTTGCTTCAGTTACTATGGTAAACACTACCATTACCGTTCCCGAATAGGTATCATCGATAGTTGAAAAATAACGGATGTTATTTTGTCCTGAACGAGCGGGATTTGCTCGAAAAAAATAAACTCAATAATAAATACACATAATATGAACTTGAAAATTAATTTAAATAAGGGACCGCGCAAAGCGTGGTCCCCTTATAACCTGATTGTTAAAGGCTTTTTTATAAGCACTTTAATACTGACTGGGATGCAGGCAAATGCTCAGAAGGAGGATACCCAGTATACAAAACCATCGTGGTGGTTTGGTGTGGCAGGAGGGGCTAATATTAACTTCTTTAATGGCTCCACCCAGAAATTAAATGCAGATTTAACTGTCCCCACTACTTTTCACGAAGGCCAGGGTGTTGGACTTTACGTAGCACCACTCATCGAATTTCATCGTCCTGACTCAAGATGGGGCTTTATGTTCCAGGCTGGATTGGATAGCCGAAAAGGGTCCTTCAAACAGGTGCAAACTCCCTGTAATTGCCCGGCAGACTTACAAACTGATTTAAGTTATGTAACTATTGAACCAAGTTTGCGCATGGCTCCTTTCAAGAATGATTTTTACCTGTATGCAGGCCCTCGTTTTGCTTACAATTTAACAAAATCATTTACCTACAAGCTGGGTATCAATCCAGCATACCCGGATCAGGAAGTTACACCCGATGTAACCGGTGATTTCAGCGATATCAATAAAACACAGATTTCGATGCAGGTTGGAGCAGGTTATGATATCTATCTTTCTTCACAAAGCCACAGAGTACAATGGGTGCTTTCACCTTTTGTTTCTTTCCAGCCGTATTTCGGACAAACCCCACGATCAATTGAAACATGGAATATTACTACTGTACGGGCAGGTGCTGCCATAAAACTGGGACGCGGACAACAAATCATAGTTCCGGAGCCATATAAAGCCGAAGTAATAGTCCCTGCCGAAGTGGTTGTAGTTGAACCGGAAGTGAAATTTGTTGTTTATGCACCAAAAAATACTCCTGCCGATCCTAAGGTTACTGAAATTTTCCCTGTTCGTAATTATGTATTTTTCGATCTGGGTTCGAACGAAATACCCGACCGTTATGTGCTTATAACCAAAGATCAGGTGAAGGACTTCAGAGAAGATCAGGTGCAGGCATCTGCTCCTAAAAACCTTTCAGGCCGTTCGGAACGACAAATGGTTGTTTACTATAATGTACTCAATATACTTGGCGACCGCATGGTTAAGAATCCTTCAACCACTGTTGTGCTGGTAGGATCATCAGAAAAAGGGATGAAAGATGGTATTGAGATGGCTGAATCAATAAAGGAATATCTCGTCATTGTTTTTGGGATTAATCCTGACAGGATAAAGACAGCAGGTAACACTAAACCGGATGTTCCATCCGAGCAGCCAGGTGGTGTTCTTGAACTTGTTCTGCTACGTGAAGGCGACCGCAGGGTTTCCATCGAAAGCAGCTCACCGGCTTTATTAATGGAATTCCAGACCGGGCCTGATGCACCGCTGAAACCAGTTCAGATCAATTCCATGCAGGAAGCACCAATTGAAAGCTTCGTTACTTTTACTGCTGATGGTGGAAACGAAGCATACACTTCGTGGGCGCTGGAGATAAGCGATGAAAAGGGTGTAGTGCAGAATTTTGGCCCATATACTGAAGAAAAAGTCAGTTTGTCAAGCAAAGCTATTTTGGGCAGCAGACCTGAAGGTACTTATAAAGTAATCCTCATTGGTCAGACCAAAAGTGGTAAAGTTTTGAGGAAGGAAACTTCAGTTCACATGGTGCTCTGGGTTCCGGCCGAAAGTATTGAAGCAATGCGTTTCAGCATATTGTATGAATTCAATAAGTCGAAAGCCATCAATATGTATGAAAAGTACCTTACTGATATCGTAACTCCTAAAATACCACTGGGTGGCACGGTTATCATACATGGACATACCGATATTATCGGAGGTGAAGAGAGCAACCTGAAGTTGTCGTTGGCCAGGGCTAATGATGTAAAGGGAATCCTCGAAAAGAGCCTTGCAAAAGCCGGAAGAACCGATGTTAAATTTGAAGTGAACGGCTTTGGTGAAGATGAAAAAGCAGCACCATTCGAAAATAAATACCCTGAAGAGCGGTTCTATAACCGAACAGTAATAATTGATATTATCCCGCAGAAATAAGTTGCAGGATAAGATATCAGATGTGAGAAGCTGTCCCGGAAATGGGACAGCTTTTTTAATACATTTTCAAAAATAGAACTTCATTCCACTTTATCCAGGTCAGCAAATGATAAGAGTGAATTTTTTCTCTGACAAAGAATACAATTCCTATGAAGAAACAATTCGCTAAATTTTTCCGTTTCTTGAAAATTCTGGGGCCAGGATTGGTAACAGGTTCTAGTGACGATGATCCTTCAGGCATTGCAACATACTCACAGGCAGGAGCTGCTTTTGGCCTTTCAACTTTGTGGACTGCTCTCATCACATTTCCACTCATGGCTTCGATACAGGAAATGTGCGCGCGTATAGGTCTGGTTACCACCCAGGGGCTCGCCGGCACACTTAAAGCCAATTATCCGAAATCTGTTCTGTACCTGATGGTTTTATTCAGTTTTCCTGCCATAGTCTTGAATATTGGCGCAGACATCGCAGGAATGGGTGCAGTTGGCAATCTGCTTTTCCCATCCATACATTCATTTTTCTTCAGCATTGTTTTCACACTCATTCTTTTAGGATTGATTGTTTTTCTGCCATATCAAAAGATGGCTTCTTTCCTGAAATACCTTTGTATTTCCCTTTTAGTATATCTTGTTGTTCCCTTTCTCTATAAACAGGACTTGCTGGCTATAGTAAAAGCCACATTTATACCCACAATAAGATTCGACAAAGAGTTTATCAGCATACTGGTTGCAATACTTGGAACTACCATTTCGCCTTATCTTTTTTTCTGGCAGGCAACCATGGCTGTTGAAGACAAGGAGCACCGGGAAAAGCAACTGGTAGTGAACAAAAGAGTGATCAGGGAGATGAAAAAGGATATCGATTTCGGAATGCTGTTTTCGAATATTGTCATGTTTTTTATAATTCTCACCGCTGGAACGGTGCTCTTTAATGGAGGCATCCATAAGATAGAAACGGTTGAACAAGCTGCTATGGCACTGAAACCGCTGGCAGGAAATGCTGCTTATATTTTGTTTGCCCTGGGAGTAATAGGAACCGGGTTTCTGGCTATACCTGTTCTGAGTGGTTCTCTTTCATACATCATCACCGAAACATTTGGGTGGGAAAAGGGCCTGGATAAGAAATTCTACGAAGCCAAAGGTTTTTATATCATCATTTCGATTTCGCTTATTCTGGGTTTATCGATGAATTATATTGGTATATCGCCGGTGAAAGCTCTCATCTATTCGGCAATACTGTATGGGATAACAGCACCGGTTCTGATTGCAATTATTTTGCATATATCGAACAATAAAAAAATTATGGGTAAACATACCAACACTAAAATATCGAATATTTTTGGGTTTTCTGCATTGGTGCTTATGACGGCAGCAGCTGCCACTTTGCTCTATATGCAATTCTCGTGAACATATCAGCATAGGACTACCATCACTGAAAGTATTTAAAATGTTGCTATTGAGAGCCTGGTATCACCGGCGTAGTTAGCAGAGGCTGTTCTGTTTTAAACAGGGGTGGATTATTGTACCTGTTTTAGCTGAAAACATACTGTTGCTTTTCGGAAAGTGTGAATATTGTAACTCTTTTGCAGAATTATGTAATACTTTTCTGCCTTATGAAACTCACCTTTGCTGTGGTTTAGAAATGTATCAATTGCTAATAAAACAAGAGTTATGAGTGCAAAAAATGTATTGATCGGATTGGTGTCGGGAGTTGCAATCGGGGCAGCTTTAGGAGTATTATATGCTCCCGCCAAAGGAACAACCACGCGGAAGCGATTTTCCCACAAAGGGTATGATTATACCGGTGAGCTGGAAGAAAAATTCAATGAATTGATTGACAGTATTACACTGCAATTTGAAGCTGTGGTCGAAGAAGCCACACTTATGGCTGAAAGAGGCAAAAAATAGTGGCAGAAAGCTATTCAACTGCCATTGAATTTAAGTCAATCGCCAGTTGCCAATAGTACAATTATACACATTGGCATGATAGGTAATATGTCCCTCGATTGCAGATATCAGGCTTAATAATAGTATCATGGAAGATCCGGCTGGTTTAATTGAATCCTTATTTATAAAAGCCGAAAAATTTGGCCGTACAACCTATGAGCTATCGAAGCTGAAAATGCTGGCTGCCTCTACGGAGGTTCTGACTGTGCTGATAGCAAAGATGAGTGTAGTGATCGTAATTGCCATGTTCGCATTTGTGCTGAGTATCGGAGTGGCAATGCTGCTTGGCGAGATGCTTGGGAAATTGTATTATGGCTTTTTCGTTGTTGCAGCATTCTATATGCTGGCAGCGATAATATTGCATTTATTCCTGCGCAGATGGATCAAAAAACCAGTAAGCGACTTGATTATTAAACAAGTACTCCAATAGGCTTTATCATGCAAAAAATAAGTTCATATTCGGATCTGAGGTTGGCAATTGTTGAACTGGAGGAAAGGCAGGCTGAGGAGGGAGCTGATTTGAAGGCACATTTTAGTTTGGTTTATGAAAGTGTAAAGCCCATTAATCTGATTAAAAGTCTTTTTGCCGACGCATCCGAACCAGGCGAGTTGAAAGACGATATTATTAATGCTTCGGTTGGGCTTTCGGCAGGATATATCTCCAAATTATTATTCGAAGGCGTCACTAACAGCCCTTTTAAAAAGATAATTGGTACAGCCCTCATGTTTGGCATCAAAAGCCTGGTAGCAAAAAATCCGGAAGTCGTAAAGTCAATAGGTAAGATGTTTTTTTCATTGGTAAAAGGAATGTTGAAAGATCATGATATTGGGGAAGATACCTCCCGGGATCAGCGAGCAGAGAACTCAAAAAACAAAACTCCAGAATGATTGTATATATATCCTTATCCAGGTAAATTAGCGCAATCGCGTAACAGGTTAAGGGCACCTTATGTCCGTAGTAAACCACTGCGGACATTTTTATTTGTGCCGTCTTTTAACTCAATAGTCTGTTTGTAATTTTCGTTTGCCAAATTATCAGCATGATACAAATAGCAAACTTTGTATTTGTGTCATAAATGCTGAAATTCTGTGCTTTTGATCATGGCACCTGTGTGGTAAAAGAAAAATTACCGGAGTATTGCTGCCTCCCGATCATTCTGAATTATTCCGGTAACTATCCGCATGTGTGAATATTGTAACATATTCCGGAAATTGTGTAACGCCAGCATCATCAGACAGATATACCTTTGTTCATGTTAGTATTGACCCGCTTTCGTGAAGGCAAAATCTACTAATAAATATTAATTATTCATACTGAATTTAATTTAAAAAACTAACCGGAATGGGAAGTCTACTTTACATCATCGCAGTGATTCTGATTGTTGCCTGGGCGATCGGATTTTTTGCCTACAGCGTAGGCAGCATCATTCACATACTCCTTGTTATTGCACTTATTGCAGTCATATTAAGAGTAATCCAGGGCAGAAGAATACTTTAATCATCCATTACTAAAATCAAAAATCATGAAAAAAATCACTCTTTGTATAGTGGCATTAGGTATGTCATTAGCATTTTACCCACTGCAATCAAACGCAGTAACTTCCAAAAAAGTTGATCCTACCACTCAGGTTGTTTCAAAAACCGCTGAAGTAAAAGCTTTGGAATTAAGATTGACCCAGATCGATAATCTGGACAAGTCTGCTCTTAAGGCCAGCGAAAAGAAAGCTTTACGTAAAGAAGTACGTTCAATCAAACAGCAGCTTAAAGAAATGGGCGGATACGTTTATGTTTCGGTAGGTGCAGCAGTTCTTATCATTTTATTGTTGATCATTTTATTGTAAACTAATTCAAATAACTACAAATTATGAGTGCAGGAAAAGTTTTGTTAGGCGTATTGGCCGGTGTCGCTACCGGAGCATTGTTAGGTGTATTGTTCGCTCCCGCCAAGGGGACTGATACCCGCAAAAAAATATCAAAAAAAGGAGAGGATTATTCGGATTCACTAAAAGACAAATTCAACGAGTTTCGTGAAAGCGTCACCGAAAAATTCACCAAAGTAAAAGAAGATGTTTCGGAAATTGCAAAAAAAGCAAAGGAAAAATCGGAAGATCTGAAAAGAGACACAAAGACTGTGGCAAATTAATACCGCTTATTGTAGCCACTTTAAGACTGAATCAACGGACTTTTAATAAGTTTAACAGTTTTAAATGTGTAATCTGATAAAAGACACCAGGTGTGGTTCCCTTATGTAAACCTTATCCTGATGTCTTTTGCTTCTATAGGCATCAATGAATTTAAATCCCAAATACCTGTCTAGCGATGAAAGATCAAAAGTATATTTCATCCTTTTACGCGAATACGATCAATTTTTTTATTCGTATTGCCAGTATTTATCACCACGCTCTATGCTACTCAGAGCATACTTGTATCGCTTGTATACTTCCTAATAATTGCTATTGTACTATACCTTGTTGTCGGTTTTTTTGTAAGGTTAAAAGACAACGGTATAGTCGCAATAGCAATTTCTCTTTCCAGCGGTTTCATTTACTACCGCTTTACCATGCCCAATAGTCCGTTAACAAGTTTCATATACTTGATTATCAGTACGATACAAAGATCAGCCTTTGCGCCTTAAAGTATTGATATACTGTGCAATAATACTTTGCGTCCTTGCGGCAAAGGCAAGATTACCGGAGTATTGTATACCCTTATTTTCAGGGGTACTGTGAAAATTCAGTGAATCATATAATAAACATTGCGACAGAAAAGTAAACTATCCAAAACCGGTATCCGGGAATCTGAACAATTTCTGTGACCTGAAAATATAAAAACTAAAGTATGATTAATGTAAAAAAAGAGGGCATAATCCTGTCGAGGACTGACCTTGAATTCGAAAATGAAGCCGTTCTTAATCCAGCTATTTACCGTGACGGTGATAACGTTCACCTTTTTTACAGAGCTGTAAGGAATGGAAATTTTTCAACTATTGGATATTGCAGACTCGATGGTCCGCTTACCGTTGCCGAGAGGCTGGATGTGCCACTGATAGCGCCTGAATTTGATTATGAATCACATGGTGTTGAAGATCCGCGTATTGTAAAAATTGATAATCTTTTCTACCTGACTTATACTGGTTACGATGGAATAAATGCCTTAGGAGCTCTTGCAACATCACGCGATCTGAAGACTTTTAAGAAACATGGCTTAATAGTGCCGCCAATTACGTATGCAGAGTTTGTGTTTCTGGTTGAATCAGCCGGAAAAGTAAATGAAAACTATTATCACAATCATAAATTTTACTACCAGGAGGCAGATCCTGAGAAAAAAATATTGCTATGGGATAAGAATGTTATGTTTTTCCCCAGAAAAATCAATGGTAAACTGGTGTTTCTGCACCGTATCAGGCCCGGTATACAATTGGTTGCAGTCAATAGCTTAAAGGAGCTTACTAAAGAATTCTGGACTGATTATTTTTTGAATCTCCAGGATCATATTGTTCTGGATCCAATACACCAACACGAATCGAGCTATATCGGCGGAGGTTGTCCTCCAATTGAAACAGAGCACGGATGGTTATTGATTTACCATGGTGTTGAAGAAACTGAAAGAGGCCTTGTTTATTCAGCCTGTGCTGCTGCTCTACTCGATATCGAAGATCCTACAAAAGAAATAGCCCGCCTGCCATATCCGCTGTTCTCTCCTGAATACGAATGGGAATTGTATGGTGATGTTAACAATGTGGTTTTCCCAACAGGTACTGCCTTATTTGGCGATACTCTGTTTATTTATTATGGAGCAGCCGATTCGCATATAGCCTGTGCATCATTGAGTTTGTCCGCATTAATGACTGAACTGATTACTTATATTGCAAAAGATGAAATAGCCATGATTGGAATAAAACACCAACCGAAGATGATAATATGATCAATCTGGCGTTCCCAATAGCCATCGGGACCTTGTGACCCCTTAAAATAAAGAATAGCACACGAAATAGCCATGAGCAGAAAATTTGCTCACCAACCAAAATGATAATTCTCATGGCGAACCTTTAGCTCACGAACACCTTTAAATAAAAATAAGTAAGATGTGAGTAACTTAGCGTAGCGATCTCATGAACTCCTTTAAAAAACAATTAAGACGTTCATAATTCCATCTGACCTGTAAAAAATTAAAAAATGAAAAATAAAATTGTTTCCGGCCCGGATTATACCGGCTTATACCAATATCAGGATATTGCCATTCCTGAAATCAAAAAATATCATGTAATTACTCCTGCAGTGAGCAAGCAACCTCCAAACCGCCTGCACACAACCGAATTGGCCGAAATCCTTTTTATAACGTCGTACCCTCCCCGCGAATGCGGCATAGCAACCTATTCGCAGGATCTGATTAAGGCTCTTGAGAATAAATTCAGCAACTGCCTGTCAATTAAAGTGTGTGCACTCGAAACAGGTGATGTAAGCTATACATATCCCGGAGAAGTAAAATTTGTTCTTAATACCTCTGTAGTAGCGGAGTACGAAATTCTGGCCAATAAAATAAACAAAGATGATAAAATTAAAATTGTACTGATACAGCACGAATTTGGCTTTTACCATCAGCAGGAACAAGCATTTCTGCAATTTTTATTAATGATTGAAGTGCCTGTGGCTATAGTTTTTCATACCGTTTTACCACGACCCGACGAAAAACTGAAGCTGAAGATAAGAAATATTGCTGCAGTGTGCAGCTCCATTGTAGTAATGACAAATACCTCAGCTAAAATTCTGGTAAACGATTACTGCCTTCCTGAAGAAAATATTACCGTAATTGCACATGGAACCCATCTTGTTCTTCATCTGGACGAGAAATTTTTAAAGAAAAAATATGGATTCGAAGGGCGGAAAGTGCTTACCACTTTCGGATTGCTGAGTTCGGGCAAAAGTATTGAAACTACACTGGACGCCTTACCTGCTATTGTAAAAACCAACCCGGAAGTACTTTTTCTGATCATAGGGAAAACGCATCCTGAAGTCGTAAAATCAGAGGGCGAAAAATACCGTGAAATGCTGATGCTGAAAGTAGAGAAAAACAATCTGCAGGATCATGTACGCTTTGTGAACTCTTACCTTCCGCTACCAATATTGCTCGAGTACCTGCAGCTTACTGATATATACCTGTTTACAACCAACGACCCTAACCAGGCTGTTAGCGGTACTTTCGTATATGCCATGAGTTGCGCCTGCCCGATAATTTCAACCCCCATTCCTCATGCACTGGAGGTTCTGACAAAAGATACAGGAATAATTTTTGATTTTCACAACTCACAGCAACTCACTGACAGTATTTTAAGGTTGCTGAACGATGAAGCATTGCGACGGAACCTTGCCTCGAACACACTTCAAAAAATTGTTTCTACTGCCTGGGAAAACTCCGCGGTTGATCACGCAATGTTGTTTGGCGATATTTCAGAAGGTAAAATCATCCTTGAATACAACCTGCCTGCAATCAACTTATCCCACATGGTAAAAATGACAACCGATATCGGGATAATCCAGTTTTCGAAAATCAACCAGCCTGATATCGACTCAGGGTATACACTCGACGACAACGCCCGCGCACTTATTGCTTTGTGCATGCACTACAAGATCACAGGCGACGAAAACGACATAAGTTATATCCGGAAGTATGTTCATTTTATAGAATTCTGCATGCAACCAGGCGGTAATTTTTTAAATTATGTTGACAAAAAAAGAAAGTTCACCGGGCAGAATACTACGACAAATCTCGACGACGCCAATGGTCGTGCTGTTTGGGCTCTTGGTTATCTGATTTCGCTGTCAGCATTGTTGCCAGCCGATATTATTGCTGTTGCTGACGCAACTATGAAAAAATCGATAACTCGGATCAGGGACGTACATTCCCCCCGGGCTATGGCTTTTGCCATTAAAGGCTTGTTTTATTATCAAAATAGCAGAAGGTCATTTGATGTACTAATTTTAATAAAAATATTTGCCGATCGCCTGGTTCAGATGTTTAAGCATGAATCAGATAGTGAATGGAAGTGGTACGAGAGTTATCTCACCTATGCAAACAGCATTCTGCCGGAAGCCGTTCTGTGTGCTTATATTCTTACCCGGAACGAAACCTACAGAGATGTTGCAGTTTCATCACTCGGTTTCCTACTTTCGCAGATTTTTAACAAAAACGGGATAGAGGTTATATCCAATAAAAAATGGCTGCAAAAAGGAGAGAAAGCAGGGCACTTTGGTGAACAACCGATTGACGTATCCTACACCGTGATGACGTTAAGTAAATTCTATGATGAATTTTCAGATCAGCACTACCGGTCGAAGATGGTAACAGCATTTAACTGGTTCCTGGGGAAAAACAGGTTACAACAGATTATTTATAATCCATGCACCGGAGGCTGTTACGACGGTCTGGAAGAAACTCATGTAAATCTGAACCAGGGAGCCGAATCAACCGTTAGTTACCTGATGGCACGGTTAACCATTGAAAAATATACACATCATACTAAAATACAGGCAGATTAACTGCCGGATTTGGAGGACGATCAGGCCTGGCAGGTGATAATACCTGTCAGGTTTTTTCATTATGCAGATAAATTGAATGTGTGAATTATGTAACAAATACTAATAGTTGTGTAACACATTCTGCTCAAAAGGAGCCCAATTTTGTACAAATATTCTTACTTAAAATACTTACAATGAAAAGTACATTCACAATACTTGCATTTCTGTCACTTATTGTTGCTTTTTCTCTTACCTCATGCGGTCCCGGTAAAAAGTTGGTGGATTCAAGGGCCAGAGTAGCCAGGCTACAGCAGGATAGTGCCAATACCCATTCACAACTGGGAGATTGTTATGGCCAGGTAAAAGTCCTGAACATGGAAAAGGCATCGTTGCAGGACGAAAATGAAATTGCCAGGCAAAATCTGAAGTCGCTCAACACCCAGTCGAAAATGACTATAGCCGATCAGGCTATGCGTTTGCAGAATCTTCAGAACCTTATTCAATCGCAGAAGGATGTGATGAATAATCTTAAAAACTCGGTTGCTGATGCTTTACTCAATTATACTTCGGATGAACTTTCGGTATACATAAAAGATGGAAAAGTGTATGTTTCGCTACAGGAAAAACTGTTGTTCAAATCGGGCAGCGATGTAGTCGATCCAAAAGGAAAAGAAGCCTTGAAAACTCTTGCTCAGGTAATAAACAGTACTAAAGATATCAGTGTAATGATCGAAGGTCATACTGATAATGTTCCAATTAAAACAAAAACATTTAAGGACAACTGGGATCTCAGCACTGCCAGGGCTACATCTATTGTCAGGATTTTAACGATTGACTTTGGATTTGATTCAAATCGTATTACGGCATCAGGCAGAGGCAGTTTTTACCCGGTAAAAACAAATGAAACAGCCGAAGGAAGAGCCGGTAACCGTAGAACTGAAGTGATTCTGTCACCTGATCTGAAAGAATTGTTCAAGATATTGGAACAATAAACCTGCCTGAAGACAAAATATTCCTGTAGGTTACAATTTTTCCAATACTTAGGTGAGAGACCAGAGGTGTGAAATGATAATTTCATTCTGATGCGATCTCACCTTTTAATGCTTATTCTTTAACCATGATTTTACAGTAGATGTTGAATAGTTTTATCTGCATAAAAAATGAAAAAAATTGGCATTATCATTGTTCTTGTGGGTCTGGTACTGACCATTTTTACAACCATTACTTTCTTTACAAAAAAGAAAGTTGCTCAGATAGGTACAATAGAAGTTACCCGAAGTAAAATGCACTACCTCAATTGGTCGCCAATCACCGGCATTGTCATAATGGGGATAGGAGGAATTATTTTCTGGCAAACATATAACGATCGATAATCAGTATTTACAATTCACCAAAAATCTAAAGTTTGAAGATTTATATCAAATACATGGTAAGTAACCGGTGCAAAATGCTGGTGAAAGAAGAGCTGAAAAAACTCGGGCTTCACTTCATCCTTGTCGATCTGGGAGTAGTTGATATTATGGAAAACATCACCGCCTCTCAGCGGGAGCAGATCAAAACTGCTTTGTTGTTGTCGGGTCTTGAATTGATGGATGACAAAAAGGCAATGCTTATTGAAAAAATAAAGAATGTGATTGTCGAGATGGTTCATTATACCGACGAGCTGACCAAAGTTAATTTCTCTGATTACCTGAGTGAAAAACTAAATTACGACTATACATATATGGCCAATCTTTTTTCGGAAGTACAGGGAACCACCATCGAAAAGTTCATCATTTCGCACAAGATTGAAAGAGTAAAAGAACTGATCATTTACGACGAATATAATCTCACCGAAATTGCATGGCAAATGCATTACAGCAGCGTGGCTCATCTCTCAAATCAATTTAAAAAAATCACAGGACTTACTCCCTCACATTTTAAGCAGATGAAAAACAAACGACGCAGTCCGATTGAGGAAGTCGGAAATGAAGGCGGCGAAACTTAATACTTTTAGTTCCCGGTTGTCAATGCGACCCCCGGTTCCCCGGGCTCTTCATTACAAGTGGAATACATATTTTCAAAGCACCAAAATTCATAATCCTTATTCAAAGAAGCCCCTCCACGCATCCTGAAACAAAAAAAATGGAAAGAACAAAATCGCACGATTCACTTTATGCTAGTAGCTTAATAGAGGCCAGCCTCGATCCTCTGATTACCATCAGCATTGATGGTAAAATCATGGATATGAACCAGGCTTTGGCCAATATTACCGGATTGTCGCGCGAACAGCTTACCGGAACTAACTTTTTGGATTATTTTACAGAACCTCTGAAAGCCAGCGAAGTATACCTGGAAGTATTCGCAAAGGGTTCAGTGGCCGATTCACCACTTACTCTGCGCCATAAAGATGGTAAGCTTACAGATGTATTAATCAATGGTTCAGTGTATAAAAACGATCGGGGCAATGTACTGGGTGTGGTTGTGGTAGCCAGGGATATTGCTGAGCAAAAATGGGCTACTGAATTGCGGATTGCAAATACTGAACTTGCATTTCATAATGACGAGAAGGAGAAACGGGCCGAAGAATTAGTTGTTGCCAATCAGGAACTTGCATTTCAAAACAATGAAAAGGAAAAACGGGCCGCCGAATTAAGTATTGCCAATACCGAACTTGCATTTCAAAACAATGAAAAGGAAAAACGGGCCGCCGAATTAAGTATTGCCAATACCGAACTTGCATTTCAAAATAACGAAAAGGAAAAACGTGCCGCCGAATTAAGTATTGCCAATACCGAACTTGCATTTCAAAACAACGAAAAGGAAAAACGTGCCGCCGAATTAAGTATTGCCAATACCGAACTTGCATTTCAGAATGATGAGAAGGAAAAACGTGCCGCCGAATTAAGTATTGCCAATACCGAACTTGCTTTCCAAAACAATGAAAAGGAAAAACGTGCTGCTGAATTGCTCATTGCCAATGCCGAACTTGCTTTTCAGAATGATGAGAAGGAAAAACGTGCTGCTGAATTGCTTATTGCCAATACCGAACTTGCCTTTCAGAATGATGAGAAGGAGAAACGTGCTGATGAGTTGTTCATAGCCAATAAGGAACTGGCCTTCCAGAATAATGAGAAAGAAAAGCGGGCCGAAGAACTGATTATTGCCAACAAGGAATTGGCTTTTCAAAACGAAGTAAAAGAAAAACGTGCCGAGGAATTAATAATTGCAAATAAAGAACTTGAGTATCAAAATGAAGAGAAAGAAAAACGTGCTAAAGAACTCATTATTGCCGACAGGGAACTTTCGTATCAGATCAGAGAAAAGGAAAAGCAAGAGTTTGCAAATATTGAACTTGAAGCAATTACCGATTCACTAAAATTAGCCTCTCAATATTCACTCAGTTTACTCGAAGCAAGCCGCGACCCGTTGGTAACCATAAACACCGAGGGGAAAATAATGGACACCAACGAAGCAACATCCACCATCACGGGGATGAAGCGCAAAAAGCTCATTGGCTCCGATTTTTTTAGTTATTTCACTGAGCCTCAGCAGGCTCGAGAAGTATACCTCGAGGTATTTGCCAAAGGATCAGTTGCCGATTCACCACTAACTCTCCGCAACAAGGATGGTAAACTTACGGATGTACTATTTAACGGATCGGTATATAAGGACAGCAAAGGGGACGTAAAAGGCGTAGTTATTGTTGCCAGGGATGTTACAGCCCAGAAAAGAGCATCACAGTATGCACGTAGTCTTATTGAAGCTAGCCTCGATCCGCTGTTTACGGTGAGCCCGGCTGGAAAAATAACCGATTTGAATATTGCTTCGGTGAACATACTTGGTGTTGTTCGCGAAAAAATTATTGGCACCGACTTTTTTGATTATTTCACTGATTCGCAAAAAGCCCGGCAAGTCTACCAGAATGTTTTCGCCAAAGGTTTTGTATCCGACTTTCCTTTGACCATCAGGGATTCTAAGCTTACTGATGTTTTGTTGAATGGATCGGTTTACAAGGACGAACAGGGAAAAGTATTAGGCGTGGTATTGGTTGCCAGGGATATTACCGAACAGAAAAGGATTGCAAACGAATTAACCGAAGCCATTGTGTTTGCCGAACTGGCAACCGGATTCGCTGAAGACGCAAAAATAAAAGCCGAGAATGCCATGCGTACTGCCGAGACTGCTGTTAAAGCCAAACAACAGTTTCTTTCGAACATGAGTCATGAAATACGCACCCCTATGAATGCAATTATCGGATTTACCAAGGTGCTGCTTAAAACAGAATTATCATCCAAGCAAAAGGAATACCTCACCGCCATTAAAATGAGCGGCGATGCTTTAATAGTGCTTATCAACGATATACTCGACCTGGCCAAAGTTGATGCCGGGAAAATGGTATTCGAACAAGTGCCTTTCAAAATGGCTATGTCACTTTCGGCCATGCTTCACCTTTTTGATTCAAAAATAAGGGAGAAAAATTTAGGTCTGGTAAAGGAATACGACAGTAGAATTCCGGAAGTGCTGGTTGGTGATCCCGTACGTTTGCATCAGATTATTCTTAATCTGGTAAGCAATGCGGTAAAGTTTACCAACACGGGTAAGATTACAATCCAGGTGTGTTTAATTGACGAAGATACCGAAAAAGTCACTATTGAATTCGCTGTTACTGACACTGGTATTGGCATACCTTTAAATAAAACCGAAAAGATTTTCGAGAATTTTCAGCAGGCCTCGAGTGGAACTTCCCGCCTGTATGGTGGAACCGGGCTTGGTCTTGCTATTGTTAAACAACTGGTCGAGGCACAGGGTGGGAGTATTACTGTAAAAAGTAAAATTGACGAGGGCTCAACATTTAGTTTCATTTTAAGTTTCCTGAAAACCAAAGCCGATGCCGATATGGATTCACCCCTGGTTCAGTTGGATACAGAAATTAAAAATATAAAAGTACTTGTTGCAGAAGATATTGCGCTTAATCAATTGCTGATGATGACCTTGCTCGAAGATTTTGGCTTTGAATGTGAAATTGCCGGCAATGGTAAAATTGCAGTTGAGAAATTGAAATTAAAATTATTTGATGTTGTTCTTATGGATCTGCAGATGCCCGAAATGAATGGCTTCGAAGCAACAGAATACATCCGAAACATACTTAAATCCGATATCCCGATCATTGCTCTTACCGCTGATGTAACAACTGTTGATCTGAAAAAATGCAGAGCAGTTGGGATGAATGATTATATAGCAAAACCGGTCGATGAGCGATTATTGTACAGTAAAATAGTGAGTGTGGTTAAAAAAACTCAACCTGCTGACGAAAACAGCGAAGTGCGTACAGGTGAAATTGTAAAGATTAAATGCACCGATCTTGATTATCTGAACCGACGCACCAAATCGAATCCCGTATTAATGATGGAAATGATTTCGCTTTACCTCGAACAAACACCTACCCTGATAAATACAATGAAGAAAAGCCTGCGCGAAAAGGACTGGAAGTCGTTGTACGCGGCAGTGCATAAAATAATTCCCTCATTTTCAATAATGGGCATAAGTACCGACTTCGAAAATATAGCCAAAAAAGTTCAGGAGTACGCCAGTACCCAACAACAGACTGATGGCATAACTGATATGGTTGAACAACTCGAAAATGTGTGTGCCCAGGCCTGCATCGAACTGGAAGAAGACTTTAATGCAATCAAAAATCAAAGGAAATGAGATTCGTGCGATATAAACAATCGTGATTCATATTTCTAGCTACCAATTAATAACAAAACAACTGATGACTAACAAGAATAAAGTCAAGCTTTTCCTGGTTGATGACGATGCTGTGTACTTGAAACTATTGCAGATCGAATTTCTTCAACATGCTGATTTTTCCATACAAACATACGCAACAGGAGAACTTTGCGTTGCCGATTTATCGCTCAAACCCGATTTGATTGTGTTAGACTACTATCTGGATGGTATTGATAAAACCGCGATGAACGGAATTGAAACTCTGGACAAAATAAAAGCCTATGATCCGGCTATACCTGTGATTATGCTTTCGTCGCAGGATAAAATTGATGTGGCAGTTGACTGTATGCATCACAATGCCTCCGATTATGTGGTGAAAAGCGAAACGGCCTTTCTCCGGTTGCAGAAAAGTATGACTACAATTTTCAGTTATAACGAAATGAAAAAAGTTGTTAACTGGTATATGGAGCGCGTATAACTTCAGCGTAAGAACTTTTGTTGCATGATTGAAGTTAATTGCGGCATTTATAACACGTTCCACATTCAGGTCAGAAATTCTGGTTTTGGAGTTTTGTTGAATATGACGAAACCCGTTTCGTAGTTGTGCCTGCAACAAGGCAGTATTAAATTGCAACCTTTGGAAACAGGGTAGTATGCACCTGGCTATGAACGGTTCTCTGCAAGCTCTAAATTTGAAAATAGCTGCCTTATCCGGCAGCTTTTCTGTTTTTATCAGCTAAAAACAACAGTTCAAATATGGGAATTATGCAACTAATACAAATAGTTATGTAACACTTGCAAAGCCTGGTGATTCTACCTTTACCATATAAGTTAAACTTTGGTTTCGGCCCTTCTGAACTTATAAAAATATAGCATTCAAGAGGAACTCAAATACCAAAAAAAATATGAAAGCGAGCAATAAGTTTATGATTGTACTTCTGGCATTAATACTGTCAGCTGCAATAGTTCCAAAACAAGTATCGGCACAGCAGACCGATATTAGTTTTCAGGTTTTCTACGATCAGTTAAGCCCTTATGGCCAATGGGTCGATTATCCGAACTATGGATACGTATGGATACCCGATGCAGGATCCGACTTTGCTCCATATTCAACCGCCGGCCATTGGATATTTACTGAATATGGTTGGACCTGGGAGTCGGATTATGAATGGGGATGGGCACCGTTCCATTATGGGCGTTGGGATTACGACGACTATTACGGATGGCTTTGGGTGCCTGGTGATGAATGGGGGCCTTCATGGGTAACCTGGCGTAGTGCTGATGGTTATTACGGCTGGGCTCCTATGGAACCCGGTATCAGTGTCAACGTTAGTTTTGGTAACCCGTACAGCAGGCATAACGATCATTGGATGTTCGTAAACTATCGTGATATTGAAAGACCTAATATCAACCGATACTATGTTAACAATACCACCCGCGACAGGATTGTCGTAAATTCAACCGTTATCAATACCACCTATATCGACAACAGTCGTCATGTTACCTATGTTGCGGGGCCTGCAAGGGCTGATGTACAGCGACATACAGGCCGGAGCGTTAAAACTGTTGCCGTTCACGAGAACAGTAAACCCGGTAAGGATTTGCGCAATGGTAAGGTAGGGATTTACCGTCCCCAGGTGAACAGAAGCAATGCAAGGGAACAGAAACCTGCACCTTCGAGGGTATCAAATAAACAAGATGTTAAAAGGCCATCGGAAAGAACTTCATCCGGACAAAACCGTAAGGTTGCACCAGCCGAAAGAAAGCAGGAACAACAGCAGCGTGAGAACGTAAAACAGCAGCAGCGCAACAAAGCTCAACCATCGCAGCAGCGTAATGTCACACCTGCCGAAAACAAAAGAAATCAACAGCAGCCTGATAAAGCCAGACAGCAGCAACGTAATAAAGTCCAGCCGTCGCAACAGCGTAATGCCACACCTGCCGAAAACAACAGAAATCAACAGCAGCCTGACAAAGCCAGACAGCAGCAACGTAATAAAGTGCAGCCATCGCAACAGCGTAATGCCACACCCGCCGAAAACAATAGAAATCAACAGCAGCCTGATAAAGCCAGGCAGCAGCAACGTAATAAAGTGCAGCCATCGCAACAGCGTAATGCCACACCTGCCGAAAACAATAGAAATCAACAGCAACCTGGCAATGCAAGGCAGCAACAACGTAATAAAGTGCAGCCATCGCCACAGCAGAATGCAACACCACCAGCCGAAAGGATTCAGAAACAGCAACAACCAGGTAAAGCACAGCCTTCGCAACAGCAGAATGCAGCTCCAACTAAAAATAAAAAGTCAGATCAGCAAGGCAAGGTAAAACCGTCGCGTAAAAGCAAGACTGAACCCCCAAGGGAATCGAATCAGGAAAATGGTAAGAAACGCCAGGAGTAATACATGATATCCTTGGTTCGAAGTGTTTACTTTTCGTTCAGGGATTAGCTTACGGATGCCATTTTAAACTCCGGTCGTGTAATGTTAGGACATGAAAAAATATAAAATAAAATAGTCATGATTGGAATAAATCACCAAACTCTGCTAATCATAAGCAAGGATTGGTGATATTCTGATTATTCTGGCGTTCCCGTTAGCCATCGGGATCTTGTGACCTCCCAAAAATATTAGCATATGAAAAAAGTTCTGATTGCTCTCGATTATGATCCGACTGCTCAAAAAGTTGCGGAAGTTGGCTATTCAATGGCGAAAGCTATGAATGCAAAGGTGGTTTTACTACATGTGGTAATTGACCTCGTTCATTATTCGTCTTCGTATCTGAATATGGGCCCTCTGCAACTCGATAGTATTGAAGGACTGAAGGATGCGGCGCAGCATTTTCTGGATAAATCAAAAAAACATCTGGGCGACGAAAATATTACAACCCTTATCGATGAAGGGGATTATGCTATGGCAATTCTGAACAGAGCTGAAGATATGAACGCTGATGTAATTGTAATGGGCTCTCAAAGCAGAAAATGGCTCGAAAATATAGTTATGGGGAGCGTAACGGAGAAAGTTCTTCGCCATACTACCATTCCCCTGTTCATTATTCCCACTAAAAAAAGGGAATAACCTGCCTGGTATCTGCCTGATACAAATGTAGAATCTGCTTAGGGAATTCCTTATCAGGTTTTTGCTGATGTGTGATATAGTGCTTTCCTGATTGCACCTGGTGAAAAATGCGAAACAGGTTCGTCCCTTCAATTTTATCTTCTTTAAATTCAGGCACTTCGACGTATAAATCAAAACTTAAATGCTTTTAGCATTTATATTCACAAATTACAATTTTTGCTAATAATTCCTTATTGTACCTCTCTTATCCATAGCAATTGAAATCAGAAACTACTTTCGAAAAATACAAAGGACTTTCTTCTGCTGTGGCAGCAGGAAAGCTACTTGCCGAAGGAAATAACAGCCTTCCTTCATCCAGGCCTAAGAACATCTTTACTATTGCTATCGGGGTAGTAAAGGAACCCATGTTTATACTTCTGGTTGCCTGCGGTACTTTATACCTGGTGCTGGGTGATGTGCAGGAAGGATTAATGTTGCTGGGCTTTGTATTTGTGATCATGGGAATCGAGTTTTTTCAACAGAAGAAGACCGAGAAAGCTCTTGATGCACTTAAAGATATGGCCAGTCCCAGGGCAGTGGTTCTAAGAGATGGTGCCGAATTAAGTATTGCAGGTATTGAAGTGGTAACCGATGATATTATTGTGCTGAAGGAAGGTGACAGGGTTCCGGCGGATGCAACTGTTCTTGACTCGGTTAATTTACTTGCTGACGAATCGTTGCTTACAGGCGAGCCTGTACCTGTAAGGAAAAGTATCTGGGATGAAGTCGAAAAGAGCAGCCAGCCTGGAGGCGATGATCTGCCTTTTGTGTATTCAGGATCAATGATTGTTCATGGCAACGGCATAGCAAGAGTTACAGGAACCGGTATTCATACCGAAATAGGGAAGATTGGCAAAGCACTCGAGGGTGTAAAAGAGGAACCTACCAGGCTGAAGCAGGAAATGGGATCCCTCGTAAAGAAACTAACCATTCTGGCGGCTGTTCTGTGTATTTTGGTAGTCGTTGGTTACACACTCACGCGGGGTAATCTCATCAATGGATTTCTTGCCGGTATTACACTGGCTATGACGATGTTGCCGGAGGAATTTCCTGTTATTCTTACAGTTTTTATGGCTTTAGGAGCCTGGCGTATGTCGAAAACTAAAGTGCTCACCCGAAACCCTTCTGCTATCGAAACTCTTGGTTCAGCCACTGTTCTGTGCACTGATAAAACCGGCACTCTTACCGAGAATAAAATGACGGTCACTAAATTATACAATGGCAAGGATTTTCTTGTCGTCAGGAAAGGGGTAGAGCCTGATCCTGAATTTCACGAGATATTGGAATATGGAATCCTGTCGAGTCAGACAAATCCATTTGATCCAATGGAACAGGCTATTACAGGCATGGGGCATTTGTACCTGAAGGGAACTGAACATATTCATAAAGACTGGGAAATGGTGAAGGAGTACCCGTTATCAGAAGAGTTGCTTGCCATGTCGCGGGTTTTTTTGTACAAAGGAACATCGGAAAGGGTAATAGCAACCAAAGGAGCTCCTGAAGCCATTTTTGATCTATGCCATCTTGGTGAAAAATCAAAAACCCACCTTTTGGCAGCTGTTGAGGAACTGGCTGCCAGCGGTCTGAGAGTGCTTGGAGTGGCTAAGTCGAAGCTCGATGCAAAAGAACTGCCTTTTATTCAGCATGATTTCCGGTTCGAATTTATCGGACTTATTGGGTTGTCGGATCCTATACGAAAAAATGTAAAACAAGCGGTAAGTGAATGCTTTAAAGCAGGTATCAGGGTAATCATGATCACAGGTGATTATCCGGTTACAGCCCGGCAGATAGCCATGGAAATCGGACTCGAAAACCCCGAAAAATGCATAACAGGTCAGGAACTGCAGGCAATGTCAGATGCTGAGTTGCGTAAAAAAATTAAGGAGACTAATGTTTTTGCCAGGGTGGTACCCGAGCAAAAACTTAAAATAGTAAATGCGCTGAAGAAAAACGGTGAAATTGTTGCTATGACCGGCGATGGCATTAACGATGCCCCCGCGTTAAAGTCAGCCAATATCGGAATTGCAATGGGCAAAAAGGGCACTGATGTAGCCAGGGAAGCATCCTCACTTGTGCTGATGGATGACAATTTTTCATCAATTGTGGGAGCCATAAAAATGGGAAGGCGCATATTCGATAACCTGCAGAAAGCCTTTAGCTACACCTTTGCTATCCATGTCCCCATTGCAGGCTTATCGTTGTTCCCTATTTTGCTGGGGAATTTCCCTGTCATTCTGTGGCCCGTGCACATTGTTTTTCTTGAACTCATTATCGATCCGGCCTGTTCTATCATATTTGAAGCCGAAAAGGAAGAGCCTAATGCCATGAGCCGACCCCCGAAAGGAATAGATGTTCCCTTTTTCGGAGGAAAAAAAATTCTGTTTAGCTGTCTTCAGGGAGTAGCAATACTCATCGTAACGCTTGCGGTATATATACTGGGGCTACGACAAGGTTATCAAACTGAAGAAGTCAGGGCAATGGCATTTTTAACGCTTGTTATCTCTAATATTGCTATCATCTTTTCCAATCGTTCGTGGACCGACAATATCTTCAAAATCGTTGCTACGCCAAACAAAGCGGTGCTGTGGGTAGTTGGAGGTGCAGTCTTTTTCCTGGCATTGATATTAAATCTGCAATTCTTTCTCAGTTTGTTTCAGTTCAGCACACCTACATTACTCAATGTTGTAATATGCATTGCAGCAGGCTTATTCACTATAACATGGTTCGAAATTTACAAATTGGTTAAGCTCAAACGGAATGTTTTACTCTAAGCATAATTTCCTTTTCAGGGAATCATGATCCAGATAGTTTAAAATTCCGGTTCCGGGAACATGTGAATAATGTAATACATCCCATTTATTATGTAACACATTCAGGTTTAAATAGAATCAACTTTGTACTCTTGTGAAAACTTATTCACCTGCAAAATTTTTGTACCATGAAAAATAATAATGACTTTCGAAATGCCAGTCAGGAAGTAATGGTTTCGGAACTAACCGAAGGCAACAGCCAGATCACTACAAGTACAGTAGCGTTTAAACGCTTCAAAAGAATAATTTTAATAGGCAGTATTGCCTCATTGGGGTTCTCCCTTAATTCCTGCACCACCGGGTATGTTGCAACTGAACCTACATATATTGAAAACACAAGACCCGCGCGCCCCAGCAATGTACATATCTGGGTTGATGGTAACTGGGTTTACAGCCGCCAGACCCGCGCATATACACGCCATGACGGATACTGGCAGAGGCCCAATCATGGTCGTACCTATGTCTCAGGCCATTGGCAGTCGAGTCCCCGCGGACAATATTGGGTTCAGGGTCGCTGGCAGAATCACAGGAGGTAACCTGGCCTGACTCACTTTGCGTTTCAAATCTCCTGGTACCGCATACAATCTAAGCTCAATACAACAGCAAACTGCTTTAACAAGTGAAACCGGAATGGTAATGATCCTTATTAACTGTTTTGGCAGTTTGTTTATGGCGTTTTATGCCCAATAGCACCAGTTTTGGGGCGAAACCAATCCTTACTGTTCAGAAAAATTCAATTTGAAAGCCAGCTAATTTATTTCATTCGAATGGACTTCGTAGATTATTATAAAATTCTGGGAATTGAAAAAACTACATTGCCGAAGGACATTAAAAGTGCTTATCGCAAGCTGGCCAGAAAATACCACCCCGATTTAAATCCTGAAAACAAGGATGCGAAAAGTAATTTTCAGAAAATCAACGAAGCCAATGAGGTATTGAGTGATCCGGTGAAGCGGAAAAAATATGACGAACACGGTAAGGACTGGCAGCATGCCGATGAATATAGAAAGGCACAACAGCAGCAGGAACATTCGGCAGGGGCCAGGGGAAGTCGCTTTTCGGGGCAACAAACTGAGGGTGATTTTTCAAGTTTCTTCGAATCGATGTTTGGCGGAGGAAATGGCGAAAGGCGCGGCCAGCAGGCAAAATACAGGGGCGAAGATTATAATACCGAACTGCATCTTAATCTTATTGATGCTTATAAAACCCAAAAGCAGATGTTGACTGTGAATGGGCGTAAAATTCGTATTACCATACCGGCAGGAATCGAAAATGGCCAGACTATTAAAATACAGGGGCATGGAGGTCCCGGAATAAATGGTGGCCCCAATGGTGATCTTTACATCGCTTTTTCGATTTTGAACCACCCCAGGATCAGGCGATCGGGCGATAATCTCTATACTTCGGCTGACCTTGATTTTTATAAAGCAGTGCTCGGTGGTGAGATTACAGTAGAAACCCTGAGTGGTAAAGTAAAACTTAAAGTCGCTCCTGAAACTATAAATGGCAGTGTGATAAAATTAAAAGGTAAGGGTTTCCCTGTTTACAAAAGCGAGGGGCAATTCGGGGATTTGTATATTACCTGGAACGTCAAAATGCCGGTTAACCTTACTGACAGGCAAAGGGCTTTGTTTGTTGAATTGTCGCAACTCCAATAGAACTACACACGCCATGCAAACTGAATATATGATAGAAGTTCATGAATTTTGTACCAGCCACAATATTGAGGTATCATTTTTGCAGGCATTACAAAATACGGGGTTAATTGAAATAACTACTGTACGGGACACTATTTTCATAAATACGGACCAATTGCTGCAAGTTGAGAAATATATACGTTTTTACTACGAACTGGATATCAACCTCGAAGGAATTGAATGCATCACCCATTTGCTCGACCGGTTGACCTCTATGCAGGCCGAAATAATTTTGCTCAGGAACAGACTCGGCCGGTACGAGCTAAATACTTAGTCAAATGGCAAATTATTTGTACTAAAAGATTAGTTGTCAGGTATTTAGGCTCAATTAATGTAGAGTTATAAATGCAACTGATCAATCAAACTCGGGCTTCTTTATTGAATTCCTGATTACTGCAAGTGTGAAAGATGTAACTCTTCAACTTAATTATGTAATGCATTCCATTTCCATAGCTATCACCTTTGCAAGGTGAAAATAACTTCACATAGCTGCCGCCGGTTGCGGAATTTAATACATAGCAAAATGAACAAAACAGAAGTAAAAGGGAACTGGAATGAGCAAAAAGGAAAGCTTAAAATGAAATTTGGCTTCTTAACTGATAACGACCTTATGTTTGAAGAAGGTAAACAGGAAGAGATGTATGGAAGACTTCAGATTAAACTCGGAAAAACCAAAACTGCTTTACAGGAATTGATTGCATCACTCTGATCAGCAGATGAATGCTGGCATATACCTTTTGGCAGATTGAATCACCTGAAGGTGTTTTATCCATTCAGATACAAATTATCCAATTAACAACTTAAAAACAAACACAATGAGATTTAAAATTTTGTCCCTGTTATTCGCTACTGCATTAACATCGGGAATAGTATTTACGGCGTGCCAGTCATCAGCTACTACCCCTGAGGAGGAGGCTGCCCAAAATAAAGTGGATGATGCCAAAGACGAACTTAAAGCAGCAGAGAAAGCGGCTACTGCTGAGGAATGGGCATTATTCAAAAGTGAGTCGGAAACCAAAATCCGGGTTAATGAAATCAGTATTGCTGATTTTAAAGACAAAATGTCGATGTCGGGTCGTAAACTTGACGTTGTATTCCAGGAAAAAATCGATGCTTTGGAAAAACAAAACGAAAGCATGAAGGATAGGATATATAACTATGAGAAACGACAGAGCAATTGGGAGTCCTTCAAAAGTGAGTTTAATCATGATATTGATGAAATTGCACAAGCTCTTAAAGATCTCACTGTAAACAATACAAAATAAGTGTTTCGAAAGATTAATAGTAAAGGCGGAATACTATTCCGCTTTTTTTGTGCTTTGGCTTTTCCGATCAAAAGAAAGTACATTCTTCCTTAGGTAAATCAGATATAAAGTGTGAATGATGTAATTCTTTCCTTTAATTGTATAATGAATTCAGAATTAATTGGCAACACCTTTGTGCTGTGGAAATTATTCCACTCTTGCCCCGTCAATTGCGGGAAATAAAATGACAATCAAAATGAATACTACTGAAGTACTAGAGAGCTGGAATGAAAGGAAAGGTAAACTCAAACAAAAATTTGGGTTTCTAACAGAAAATGATTTGGTGTTTGAAGAGGGCAAAAAGGAAGAGATGCTGACTAAACTTCAGATTAAACTTGGTAAAACCAAAGATGAATTACGAAAGATTGTAGCCTCGCTGTAACTACCGGTTCCACCAGAAAATAAGTGGAATGCACTGCCCGAATATTAGTCAATTAATTGAAAAACAATAATATGAACGTCCTTAAGACTAAAGTCGAAAAAAAATTCCTGTTTGGAATCATGCTGGCAATAGGGATCTTTTTGTCAGTTTCATGTGCTCAAAAGGAAGATTTTGCCGCAACCTCGGTTGATTCGCTTGTACAAGGGTATGTAAAGGTAGAAAGAGATAATAACCGTAACTACATTATCCGTATTCATTTGTCTGATTTAGTTGAGGCAACTGAACTGAATCCATCGAAACAAGCCTATGTGGTCTGGCTGGTGACTGATGAGTTTATCACAAAAAATATCGGTCAGGTAACCACTTCTTCTGATATGATTCTGAATGGGATTAAAAACTCTTTCGAAACGGTATCGTCGTTCAAGCCATCAAAAATATTTATTACAGCCGAAAATGATGCGGTAGCCCAACATCCTGGGGTACAGGTTATATTGGCTACCAACAGGTTTTAACTAACTGACAGTCAAACATTGGGGCAGATTTTTAGGCTCCTTGTCCGAACTTAAAATAAATACTATTTAAATGAAAAAGCAGCTGATTTTTTTGAGTATTACAATTATCCTGTTTTGTACAGGCCAAATGACCGTAAACGCACAGGGAAAAAATACTCCTCAGTTTGGGATCAAAGGGGGCGTTAATTTTTCGAAACTACACACAAATGATGACAGTGATTCGAAGATGCTTGCTGGCTACCACATTGGTTTGTTCGGTAAAGTGCCGGTTGGGAGTTTTTTCGCACTCCAGCCTGAGATTTACTTCACAACCAAGGGAGCCGAAGTAACCTACAACGGTACTTTCGTTGATGGCACTGCCCGATTCAGATTCGATTATGTGGAAATGCCACTTCTGATTGTGGCAAATATTACCGATAATTTCAATGTGCAGGTCGGCCCTTATGCAGCCTATCTGGTGAGTGGAAGGGTGCGGAATGAAGCGAATATCAATCTTTTCAACTTTGAAGAGAATATAAATACCGATGATTACAACCGGGTTGATGCCGGATTGGTTGTTGGAATAGGAATTGATTTTGAATCGGCCAGCGCCGGAGTCAGATATAATTATGGATTAACCAAAGTGGGAAAGGAAAGAACATTTATGGGTACCATGTATACCTTTCCTGATGCAAACAATGGAGTGCTGAATTTTTATTTAGCAGTACCCCTGGTAAGAAATTGATACGATAAGTTCAGGGGAGGATGATATGATACTATTTTAAGAAAGTAATCCGATTAGTAGAGTTGATAGTTTGCTTATCGATTAAATTCAAGAAAGCCCTGTGAAGGGCTTTTTTGAATTTTGACGGATATTTCTTTGTTACTAATCCGGTTTGTGTGGTGATCCTGAAAAAACCGGGTTTATGATATTTCTTCTTTGGAATTTGACGGTCCATTGCAGACTGTTATTGGGCTGTGATCCAATAGTTTTTTGCTTTTTGATTCAGGTAGGTAAAAAATATGCTTGAGGTAAAGTTCATTTTCCACGCCCTGCAGGTTATAAAAATCTTCCAGAAACGAATTGAATGGTTTCTGGCCCAGCATCACCGTTTCTTTAGCAATTGTTGAAAGGTCTTCGAATTCAATATTGACAGTACGTTTAGGTACAAAAAACAGCAGGTTAGCAAGTATATAAAAACAACCTTTCAATAATTGCATGATAAAATCCGGTGATTTCCCAGTCCTTGCTTTCGAAAACATACTTCCCCACAAGCCGGTAATACGTACCCCTACAATCTGAACATTTTCGGGGATGGAACTAACAATATGATAGGCCGATTTTTTATTAAAAATTTTCTCATAACCTTGTCCTGCAATTTGTCCGCTGGGGTAAATCACAATATTTGTGTTACGCTGAAAGCCTTCAAAAACCGAGCTGGTAATTGATTTTAAAACCTGGGTATCGCGGCTGCCTGTTTCCAGATCACTCACCCGCACTGCCCCCATTCGTTTAAATAACCATTTTGCTACCGGCATATCGTAGTACTTTTCCGCGATGACCGGAGTTGCAGTGCTGAAACTATATATCTGGCTTAGTAAAATGATCGGATCAATTAAAGCCTGGTGGTTTGGTAAAAAAAGCACAGGCGAATTTTTTTGCACAATTTCGGTGCCTGTAACCGTAACCTTGTATCGGAAACGAAGCACCAGCCTGATTTTAAAAGCTAAAACCTTCGAAAAAAGAACAAAGAATGTGTCTGTTTTACTCATTTGGAACTCATCATTCTGGTAATAATTTGCCGTTTCAGTGCAGGGTAGAGGGGTTAGGATTTGGGAGTTAGGATTTGGGGCGTTGGTTAATTTTAACTTTGTTTACTCTCAACTCCAGGCACTCTTATTTAGTGCTGAGTGCACAGTGCATAGTGCTCAGAGGCTGGTGGGTAATATTTGTTTTAGTGCATTAAACTTTGTTAACTTAAAACTTAATTCACTTTTTAACTTTAGGCACTTTTTTTTAGTGCTGCGTGCACAGTGCATAGTGCTCAGAGGCTGGTGGATATTAATTGTTTTAGTGCATTAAACTTTGTTAACTTAAAACTTATTTCACTTTTAACTTTAGGCACTTTTTTTAGTGCTGCGTGCACAGTGCATAGTGCTCAGAGGCTGGTGGATATTAATTGTTTTAGTGCATTAAACTTTGTTAACTTAAAACTTATTTCACTTTTAACTTTAGGCACTTTTTTTTAGTGCTGCGTGCACAGAGCATAGTGCTCAGAGGCTGGTGGATATTAATTGTTTTAGTGCATTAAACTTTGTTAACTTAAAACTTATTTCACTTTTAACTTTAGGCACTCTAAGTACTTTAGGCACTCTAAACTCCTGTCACTCTAAGTACTTCAGGCACTCTAAACTCCCGGCACTCCTTGCACTTATTAATTAGGGGACTGATTAGTTTATCAGTTTATTTTAATGATTCAAATGTAGTAAGTTTTAAGTAAATGATAAAACGTTCATTTGCTAACTACCAATGGTCAGTTAATAATTTTCATATGCCTGATTGTCATCTTGATACGAAAACGAGCCTTTGCGTCCTAAAATGATGACATTCTGTGCTTTAAAACCTGGCGTCCTTGCGGTAAAAGAAAAATTATCTGAGTATTGTACTTATGCAACAGGCCCCAAAAAACCGATGATGCTTTTTGAAGCTGTTTCAAATAAATACTGTAGTTTTATCAGTACAATTATCAGATAATGAAAAGACCGGTTTTGCCAGTAAATTCTCCCAGGGTTATTAATGCCTGGTGCTCCTACGATATCGCCAATTCAGCGTATATTCTCAGTGTTAATACCGTTTTGTACCCTATTTTCTACCAACAGGTAACGCACAAGGCTTTTGGTTCGGAAATGGTTGCATTTATGGGTCTGAATATCAAGAACACTGTTTTGTACGAATATGCCATTGCTTTGGGTTACTTCCTGGTCATACTTCTGACTTTATCCTTGTCGGGAATTGCCGATCTGGGAGGTTATCGGAAGCAGTTTATGCGATTTTTCACCGTAGTGGGTTCATTTGCCTGCATGGGATTGTACTTTTTTGAAGGTGAAAATATAGTGTTAGGGCTCTTGCTTCCGATGCTGGCCGTTTTGGGCTTTGCCGGTTCCCTGGTGTATTACAATTCATTTTTACCTATTATTGCCACTCCCGACCGACACGACCGAATAAGTGCCAGAGGCTTTTCGTTTGGATATGCCGGTAGCATGTTATTGCTCATCTTTAATATTTTTTCATTGCAAAAATTTCAGCTATTCGGCTTTTCGGATAGTATGGAAGCCATAAGATTTTCTTTTATTGAAGTAGGAATATGGTGGCTGGCCGTTTCCCAAATCGCATTTTACTATTTGCGGGAAGAACGAAAAGTGGTAAGATGGAACATACGCCTTTTTACAAGCGGATTTCATGAAGTTTTTAATGTTTTTGGTTATATCCGGAAACATAAATCCATGTACCGGTTCCTGCTGTCGTTTTTCTTTTTCAGTATGGGTGTGCAGACTATAATAATAGTTGCTTCGCTTTTTGGTAAAGCAGAACTGGGAATTACTGATACCAAGTTGATAATGACCATACTTATCATTCAGCTCGTAGCAATTCTGGGTGCATTTTTTTTCGGAAAAGTATCCACACGCTTTGGCAACAAAACTTCACTGCTATGGATGCTCGGTGTTTGGATATTTGTTTGTTTCTCCGCTTACTTAGTGAATACTGAACTTCAGTTCTATGTTTTATCGGCACTCGTAGGTTTGGTTATGGGCGGAATACAGTCGCAGGCGCGCTCTACCTGGTCGAAATTGATGCCATCTGATACCGCCGATTCGGCTTCCTATTTTAGTTTTTACGACAGCACTGAGAAGCTGGCTATAGTAATTGGTATGCTTGGGTTTGGTATTATTGAACAAGTAACCGGCAGCATGAGAAACAGCACCCTGCTGTTGTCCTTATTCTTTGTCGTAAGCTTCCTGATTATTGCGTTTACCAGGTTGAGGAAAGAGGAAACTTTATCCGTATAAATATTTTTAACTAATCACTCTGTTACTTCTAAGCTTTCTCAGTGCACAATACAGGAGGAAGGGTTTAGGTTTTGGGTGTCAGGAGTTAAGGAGCCGGGTGGTATATGGCAATTTGGTGGTTTTAATCCTAACATTTTATAACTTGATGTACTTAAAACTTTAGGAGGTTTTTTCAGTGCTTAGTGTTTAGTACTCATGGGATATAGATACAAATATAAGTACTCCAGGTACTTTAGGCCCTCCAAACTCTATTCGCTTTAAACTCTAAGTACTTTAAGCACTTAAAACTTCAGGCACTGATTATTTGCATATTTCTTAAATTTCAAATTACGGAATTATTATATTTGGCGGGGTAACCTGGAAAAAGATTACCTTCGGTGATAGAGTTCGCGCGGCAGCGGGGGAAAATACTGACAATTTATTTATTGCTAAAGCCTATATTTTGTATTTTTGAATAAGGTAATTTCATCCCGCACGCGTCAGAAAATAAGACGCGCGCGAACGAAGTATGAAAGGTTTTGTATGTTCAGAAAAGTAAAAAAATATACATCGCTTACTAAATAAATTCCTGAGCGGATGGCAAAAATCGATGTAATCCGTTGTCGTAACTTTTTGAACATGCTCCTTAAAATGGATCAGGATATCAGAATAGAAGCCTTTTAAAATTAGGAATAAATAAAATGAAGACTTAATTACAAGTGCAGGAATAAAATGTTGCTCAACATATACGTGTTCTGCTTTATTATAAGTTAAGATCAACTCATCCTCACCTTGGCTTATTAGTTCACTAAGCCATTGTTTGAAAGATTCTGAATTAAACATACTTATTTACTTAATCTTTCCTTAGTATTTTCAAGTTTAGTATTAATTTATTCTAATTTTTCATTAGCACGGGATTATTATACCTTCCTTATTTTGATAAAAAACAGAGTAGTCCTCCCCATCTTAGTTTGTTAGCAATGAATAGGTAATTGAGTATCCTGATCTGAATTAGATTCTCCTACCAGAATCCAAAGAGGCACAAGTCAGCAATTAGATCGGACATCGATAAAATACCCTTTTTCGTCTGCAAAATCTTCGAATACATCTATTTAATTTTAAAGAATCAAGAAGGTAGTACATTTTTGCACTTTGTTTTGATTTGGTTTTGTAAAGTTAATATTAGCGAAAGTAGCATGAGTATCGGCATTTGGGGTTTCATCCAAGCTTATCTTTAATTGACAGGTATGCTAAGGTGTTCTAGTACGAAAACTCAAAACACCCGAACCCGATTTCATGCACATTCGTCCTTTTTAGTTATTAGCTAGAAACATTTTATAATAAATCAAGGATTGCATATTAACTCATTTACGCATTAATCTTCGATAGAATCAAAATTGCCTAAACTAATTCGGACATAATGAACATTGGAATTCTATGACAAAAACGCATTATTTCGTAAGTAGACTTTTAATTACCGGCCTGGTATTTATATTGTTTTTAGCTGGGAAAACAAATGGATTTGCACAGGATTTAAATCAAACCAGGATAAACGAATATTATTTTGGTACTCCGTTGAATAAAGTGCTTGGAGATCTGAAAAACAAGTATAAAATCGCTTTAAACTACGACTCGGTAATGGTTTCAGAGTATAAGCTCGACTATTTGTTCAGCAATACCGTGGCAAAAATGGCATTGGATATCATTTTTCGTGAAAACAAAAACCTGTTTTATATTATCGATTCAAACAATATTGTGCAGGTTATGCCACGTGAGCTTTCAGTTGGTAACATGCTCACAAGTGAGAACCTGAAGTACCAGGGGCAACCGCGAAGGTTTGATTTTACTGCTATGGGAATGGTGAAGGATAAGTTAAGTGGCGAACCCCTTCCATTTGCTTCTGTGCTGATCCGGTCGAACGGCGATGGAATACAAACCAATGTCGATGGCTACTTCACACTGAGGCATGTGCCTTCAGATACTTCAGCTATTGACGTATTTTACCTGGGTTATTATAAGCAGACATTTTACCTGAGTCCTCAATCGGACATAAATAAGCTGGTTGTAAGCCTCGATCCAATGGCGCAGCAACTGCAGGCCGTTGAAATCACCGGCCATCGCGAAGAACTCATGAAGGCTTCGTCCGGTGGGAATATGGTTAAAATGGCTCCTGCCAAAATAGCCGAATTGCCGAGTCTGGGCGAAAAAGATATTTTCAGGACTTTTCAACTAATGCCCGGAATTGGTGGCAGCAACGAATCGTCATCAGGATTGTACGTCCGCGGCGGCACCCCCGATCAGAACCTGATTCTTTATGATGGATTTACCGTTTATCACCAGGAACATCTTTTCGGCATGTTCAGCGCATTTAATCCTAATGCTATTAAAGAAGTGCAGCTTTACAAAGGTGGTTTCGAATCGAAATACGGTGGCAGGCTTTCGAGCGTAATGGAAATCATAGGGAAAACCGGCAACGAAAAGAAGTTTAATGCTGGTGTCGATGCTGGATTCCTTGGAATAAATGGATATGTCGAAATTCCGATAAATCACAAAGGTTCTGTATTTATCGCAGCCCGACGCTCGTATAAAACATTCCTTTACGAAAAACTTTTCAATTCTTTTACTCAGAATAGCACCACGACTCCAACGCCCGTAAATATTCCAACCGGAGGTCCTCCGGGTATGGGCAGGGCCATGGAGCAGCAATCACCAACTTCATATTTTTATGATCTGAATTTTAAAGCCACATACCCGATTACTAAAAAAGATATTATCTCATACAGTTACTTTAGCGGGCAGGACGTTTACGACAATTCCAGGGATCAAAGCCGTTCGCGCGGAGGTATGGCTATGATGGGAAGTGTTACTGACGTTACCAAATGGGGTAACTGGGGAACCAGCCTTAAATGGTCGCGGAAATGGAACGACAAAATATATTCGAATAACCTGGTTTCGTTCTCCAACTACTTCAGCACCAAAGACCGCTCATCCAGCAGGTCGGTTACTGATTCGGATGGAGCAATCACAACATCGAATTCTGGAACTGTTGAAGATAATAAACTTAAAGATCTGTGTTTTAAAACCGATAATGAATATAAAACAAGTCTTCATAACCAACTGGAATTCGGCGCCCAATTCAATCAATACAATATTAAATACAATTTTGTTGAGAACGATACATTATCCATTCTCAATATGAAAGAAACCGGATCACTGGCAGCTGTTTACATCCAGAACCGCTGGAAGCCTCTCAACAAATTCAATATTCTGCCTGGCATAAGAATATCATATTACAACAACACAGGGAAAATATATTTCGAACCACGTTTCCAGGCATCATACGACCTTACTGAAAAACTAAAACTCAAGGGTTCAACCGGCATATTCTACCAGTTTGCCAACAGGATCATCCGTGAGGATATTCAATCGGGCAGCCGTGATATTTGGGTATTGTCAGATGGCAACAAAATACCGGTAAGCAGGTCTATACATTTCATTGCAGGTGCCAGCTACGAAACCAACGATTACCTTTTTGATGCTGAAGCGTATTATAAAAAACTAACCGGGCTTACCGAGTATACGCTCAGGTTTTCACAACAATTTGGTCACAGCGTCGATTATTCTTCTTTGTTTTATAATGGGGAAGGCTATACCCGCGGTGTCGATTTTCTGCTTCAGAAAAAATATGGTAATTACACCGGCTGGGTAGGATACACGCTTTCGCAAACACGATATCATTTCCCAGTCTATGGCTCAGAATATTTCAGTGCAACGCAGGATGTAACCCACGAAGTTAAAATTGTTAATACCTACAAACTCAAAAAGTGGACATTTTCGGCAACCTGGATTTTTGGCACAGGAATGTCGTACACCCGACCTATCGGAGGTTATGTACTCACTATGCCCGACAGCACCACGGTTAAAGCTATCATCCCCGGAACAAAAAACGCATCGCGCCTGCCAAATTATCACAGGCTCGATATATCAGCCAAATTTGACTTCACTATTTTTGAAACCACCAAGGGAAGTTTCAGCTTTTCGGTCTTCAATGTGTATAACCGCAAAAATGTGTGGTATAAGGAGTTTGAAATCGACGATACCGGGCTCACCGAAACAAACATTACCCTTCTGGGAATTACACCTAACGTTACACTTTCTTTACAACTCAGGTAAATATGAGCGTAAATTTATCAATAATAGCTTCAGCCCTTTGTTTATTAGGCCTGGCTTCTTGTCAGAAAGATTTAATGACTCCCATCACCGGCGACAATACAGCCGTTGTTGAATCGTATCTGAAGGCTGGTGACTCGGCAGTACTGGTTTATATTTCCAGTATAATTCCTTATTCCAACGACACAAATGATAGTAAAGAAATGATTCCCGGGCTCAATGTTTTCATTAATGGAGATGAACTCACCGAAATCGATTCTGGAATCTATCAACTCAATCTCTTTGACAAAAGAGTTAAGTCAGGTACTTTGTATAATCTAGAATTCGAATTTGCCGGAAATGTTGTGTCTTCACAAACCACGGTTCCTGATGCCCCGGCCGATTTTACAGCATCGGCATCGTATATTTATGTTGACAGGGTTGAAGAAGGAACGATGGGACCACCATCAATGATGGACCCCATTGAACTTAACTGGAGTAATGCGGATGGTTCATACTATTATCTTATGGTCAAATATCTTGAAAGTGAGCCGGATTACATAAATGGGAATATGGCAGGCAGTGATTTTCAGTTTATTCAAAGTTCGTCGCCTACCCAAGAAAGCACATACAGGCTCGACCAACGGAATATCAATTGTTTTGGAACTTATCGCATCATCCTGTATAAAGTGACCAATGAGTTTAACGATGTATTTACATTAAACGGTACCAACTCCAATAATATGGTGAATCCAAACACCAATATCACCAATGGCTACGGAGTTTTTACCAGCATGAATGCTGATACGCTGTACCTTGAAGTTTATCCCAACTAGAAGTGGCCAGGGTACCGGCAGTTCTTACATTATAAAACAGTTGCTGAACTGACCTATCGTAATTACTTCAACATCTTTAGATTTGTCATTTGCAGTTTGTATATTTACGAGCGTATTTTTCGGCTGGTATCCCGATAAAAAAGCTGCCAGCCTCGCCCGATTGATGCTATCAGGTTTGAAAAAATGATGCTGGATTTGCAATGTTGGTAATTGCGGATTACTCAGTAAAAATCAAAACCCACGAAGTATGGATTTTAATTTGTTAGGCTGATCATACGATAAATAAATTTAGTCAAATCAAAGCAATGCTTGAAATTCAAAAAAACCGGTCCATTCAGTTTTCGATACACTTCATCATTTGGGGCATTATCGCTTTCTTCCCTTTGATATTTATGTACAGTGAGGGCGAGCGGAATTTTATACGACTCCTCGATTTTTCTCTGCCCCTAATTTTCCTTATGATTGTCTTTTACACCAACTATTTCCTGATTATTAGTCATTACCTTTTTAACAAAAAGATCCTGCAATTCTTCCTGGTTAACGTATTGCTTTTTGCAGTAAGCATTTTTTTACTCAATTACATAAAGCATTTCTATTTTGTCGGATATATCGAAATACCAAAGTTTCAAAATCACTTACCTCCACCTAGCAATAAAATGGAGATTTTGTTTTTGAGAGATGTATTTTCGATGACAATGACTGTGGGGCTTGCCACAGCCATAAAAATGACTTTACAATGGTACCAGTCGCAGGCCGAGCAAAAAGAACTTGAAAAACTTCATATCGAATCAGAACTTACCAACCTGAAGAACCAGCTTAATCCGCACTTTTTGTTCAATACACTAAATAACATTTATTCGCTTATTGCTCTCAACCAGGAACACGCGCAAAACGCGGTTCACCAGCTTAGCAATCTTATCAGGTATGTGCTTTACGAAAGTGATAACCTGTGGGTTCCGCTCAAAAAAGATCTCGATTTCACTGCCAATTACATTAAACTTATGAGCCTTCGTTTGCCTTCACATGTAAAGCTGGAAACGGATATTATACAGGCCGCTGAAGGTGTAAAGATTGCACCTTTGCTCTTTATGTCGCTGGTTGAAAATGCGTTTAAACATGGTATAAGCCCTACCCAGTCATCCAACATTATCGTCAGAATTAGCATTCCGGGGAATAACAAAGTGCAATGTCACGTCGAAAACAGTAACTTTCCCAAACCGGAATCGGATAAAAGCGGATCGGGAATCGGGCTTAATAATCTTAGGAAAAGGCTGGAACTGCTGTATCCCTCAGCCTATGAACTAAGTATTGATGAAAAAGGCTCAACCTATATTTCAACGCTGACTTTAAACCTTAACCAGGATTCAAAATAGAAACTGCAAGTAATCAAATTTTAAGGATGAACCTCCGTTGCCTGATTGTTGATGATGAACCACTGGCCCTCGACCTTCTGGAAGGCTATGTGCTTAAAACTCCGTCGCTGGCGCTGGCCGGAAGATGCAGCAATGCATACCAGGCTATGGAAATGCTGGAGAATATAGAAGTGGATCTTATGTTCCTCGATATTCAAATGCCAGGACTTACTGGCATGGAATTTATCCGCAGCCTGCAGAGTCCGCCAAAAGTGATATTTACCACAGCTTTTGAACAATATGCCATTGAAGGATTCAAAGTAGATGCGATCGATTACCTACTGAAGCCCATCAGTTATCCTGAATTCTCCATCGCTGTTAATAAAGCCAGACACTGGTTCGAACCCGATGAAAAGACTGCTGTTCCGGCAGTCCGTAACTCCATATTTGTTAAATCAGATTATAAACTTATTCAGATCGAATTTAATAACATCCTGTATATTGAAGGTTTAAAGGATTATGTAAAATTTTACCTTGAGGGAAATGAAAATCCTGTCCTTTCGCTGATGAGTATGAAAGCACTTGAAGAAAACCTTCCCGCTAGTCGGTTTATGCGGGTTCAGCGTTCGTTTATAGTAAATCTGGATAAGATTAAAACCATTGAGCGTAATCGCATTGTATTCGGCAAGGAATATATACCTGTTTCGGATAATTATAAAGAGAAATTTCAGCAGTTTGTAAACGATAGGTTCTTCTAAACTTATATCCAAAAAATTGCTTGGTTGATGAGGAGCCAGACTTTTTTACAGGATGCTAATGCGAATTTGTAAATCTGAAAATAAAATTTATTTTTTGAAGCATTAAGTATATGCTTTTTCAATTATATCAAACTTTTCACTTTCAGGTAACTATGACTTAATAAATTAATCAGAAAAAAGAAAGGGAAATTATTCCATATTAAGATTTAATAGGTTCGTTGCTGAATTTCTCCTCTATATATTCCAACCCTTTTGATGTTGCTATTCCACGCAGAGAAATTATTACTATTGTCCTGATTAAACTATCATAATCCATATCCGATTCCTCGACAAAAAGTTTGATGCATTTGTTATTCAGAAAGTTAGAATAATAAACAGCGAGAATTTCAGCGTTAAAATTCTCACGGTAAAGACCTTGTTCAATCCCTAAACTGAAATTCTGTTTTATGTGCGTTTGGATATATTCTCTTCGTTGGGAAATAAGTTTCGATGCAACCTGTGGATAATACTTCTGCAACTGATAGGGTAAAATTGGATTTACTTTCAGAAGAGTATTAATTGTATAGGTAGCAATTAATTGAAGTTGATCAATCGCATTTATATTTTGACAGATCAATTTATCAGGTTCCATAAACTCACTAATCAGAACATGTTGTACCACCTTTATCAGAATGTCGGTTTTGTTCTCGAAATATTCGTATAGTGTTTTCTTTGATATAGCAAGTTCCCTTGCAATATCGTCCATCACAATGTTTTTAATTCCATATTTAATAAAGAGATTCGAAATTCTGTTTATCAATTCATTCATGATTTTCTACAGCAATAATTCTGTTTTTTCGTGAAAATATGTTTTTGAACTTTTCTTTAAAATTTTCCATAGTCGTATATACAGCAGGAACCAGCACCAGTGTGAAAATCAATGAGCTTGTTAGCCCCCCAATAATAACCCAAGCCAGTCCGTTTTTACTTTCGGCACTAGCACCGGAAGCTAGAGCAATGGGAAGCATGCCAAAAATCATTGAAAATGTTGTCATAAGGATTGGTCTTAATCTCTCTTTACCTGCTTCTACTAATGCTTCCCTTACGGTCATGCCTTTTTCCCTGAATTTATTCGCGAAATCTACAATCAGAATTGCATTTTTACTTACAAGCCCTATAAGCATTATCATTCCAACCATGGAGAAAATAGTCAGCGATTCTCCTGAAAGAGCTAATGCGAACAAAGCTCCGATTATCGCAACCGGTATTGAAAATAAAACAACAAAAGGATACAGGTACGAATTGTACAGGGCAACCATTACCAGATACACAAAAATCAATGCTGCAAAAATAGCTGTGAACAAACTTCCGAATGCGTCAGCTTGTCTTTCCATTTGACCTTTATAGTCAATACTGATCTCAGGAGAATGTATTTTTTCTTGTATCGCAGCTTTTATTTCTTCACCAACGGTTCCAACCGGACGACCATAGACTGAACATTTTACTGTTAGAGATGAAATACGGTCGTATCTTTCAAGTTTATTAGGGCCTAACGACTGAGTAATGGAGGCAAAGTTTTTTAATTCAACAACCTTACCCTGGTTATTTAAAAATGTGAGCGAGCCCACGTCGTCAATTTTTTTACGGTTGAATTGATCATACTGAACATTAATGTCAAAATCATCATCACCCTGGGAATATTGCAGGTCGGTATTTCCGGCTAATGCAAGGTTCAGCGTGCTTCCAACTTGCTGCACATTAAGACCTGATTGCTCCATTTTTTCTCTGTCGAGTTTAACCTGCAATTCAGGCTTACTTTTATCAACCGATAATTTTACATCATTTGTGCCTGGTACTTGTTTGATGACCTTCATTACACTATCGCCTGCCTCAAAGAGCTTAGTTATATCAGGTCCCCGCAACAATACCTGTATAGGTGCATCATCTGCATTTCCCATCATGGAGGTAGGAGTAGCGCTGACTTTTAACCCGGGTATTTCCTGGACTTCCTTTTTTATCATGGCAGCAAACTCGCTAACAGAAACTGTTCGCTCATCTTTCGGAATAAGGTTAACTGTTATTTCACTTTTGTTACTTACTCCACTGCCTGTTCCAAAATCGGAACTTGAATACCCGATATTCGAATACACTTTAACAACCTCTGGTTTTTTAAGTAGTAGATCCTCTACTTTTTGTGTTAGCTGTGTTGTTTGATATACAGTATTCTGCGGTTCGCCTTCGAGCTTAACCATAAATTCTCCCTGGTCGCCATCATTCATAAATGCGGTGCCAACCAGGCCCATTCCAACAAGGGAAAATGATACTATTATTAATACTGTTACTGTCAGGTAAACTGTTTTACGGTGATTCAGGGACCATTTCAGGATGCTTTCGTAATACCCTACAAGCTTACTATATGTAGATTCTACCCAAACAGAAAACCTTCCGATAATTGATTTTTTTGTATAATCCTGTATTTTGCTGAACCGGGAGGCTAATAAAGGGGTAACGGTAAACGAAACTATAAGGCTCATAAGGGTTGCAAATACAACAACCAGTGAAAACTCCCTTAGCATATTACCAATCATACCAGATACTAAAGATAGGGGCAGGAAAACTACAATATCAACCAGGGTAATTGCTACCGCGGTAAAACCAATTTCATTTCTGCCATCAAGCGCCGCTTTTCGTTTATCTTTCCCCATTTCCAGGTGACGGTATATATTTTCCAAAACCACAATAGAATCATCAACCAAAATACCGATCAGCAAAGAGAGAGCCATTAAGGTGAGCATATTGAGCGAAAAATTGAAAATATACATGGCTATGAAAACCGAAATGATCGAAGCGGGTATTGAAATTAAAACTATGACAGAGTTCCGGATACTATGCAGGAAAACGAACATTACAAACGCAACAATCATTATGGCAAAACCTATATCTTCCATTACTGCATTGGCTGAAGCTAAAGTATAGGTCGAACTGTCGGAAGCGATATCAAACTTTAACTGATAATCGGGATATTGATTTTCGAGTAATTTCAATTGTTCTTTTACCCGTTTGCAAACATCAACCGTATTTGCATCGGTTTGTTTCTGAATGCTAACGCCAATAGAATTTCTGCCATTGATTTTGTTCAAATTAGTCTGTTCTGCAATACCGTCAACAATTTCCGCGATATCTGATAATTTGATACTGCTGCCGGAGATTGTTCTCGAAACCGTTATGTTACGAAGCTCATCTAAAGATTTTATCTTTCCTAATAACCGTACCGTATATTGTTTAACATTACTTTCAATTTTACCGGTTGGCATTTCAATGTTTGCATTGTAAATTGCCTGATAAACCTGGTTGATTGTAATTTTATAGGCATCAAGTTTATTCTTATTGATGTTTATTTTGATTTCACGCTCATTTCCTCCAACCAATGAAACTTGCCCTACGCCATTAAGTTTTGAAAGCTGTGACTTGATTTGGTTATCAGTTAGCAGATACAATTTTGTCGGAGCCATTTTGGCTGTAACCCCAAACTTAATTACCGGCATTTCATCGGAAGAAAATTTGTTAATTGATGGCGACTTCACACCGGTTGGGAGATTTGCCGCCATTGCATTGATTTTACGCTGGGCATCCTGTACTGCTAAATTAGCGTCAGCACTCGATTCCAATTCTATAGTTATAGAAGATAGCCCCTCCTGAGAAGTTGATTGCATGCTTTTTACATTCTCCAGGGATGAAAGGGCATCTTCCAGTTCTTTGGTAACAGAACTTTCTACCTCGTTTGCCGATGCGCCTGGGTAAGTAGTTGTTATACTGAGCGCAGGGAAACTAAGTTTAGGAATCAGCTTATAGTTCAATTTAGAATATGAGGTTACACCAAGAATAGCAAGGACAGTAAAAATCACTACTACCAGCGTTGGTCTTTTTATTGCAATTTCAGTAATTGACATAACTATTGGTTTTAATTTTCAATTTTAATTGCCTTGTTTTCGGATAGGTTTATCTGGCCGTTTACTATTACTTGTTCGCCTTCCTTTAAACCGGAAATAACCTTTATATATTTGTCATTCCCGTTTCCCACAACAATTTTTTTAAGTGTCGCCTTGTTGTTTTCGGCAACATATACTGAGGCTTCTGTTATACTTCCCAGCAGGGATTCACGGGGAATATACAATGCTTCCGCTGCAACAGGAAGTTTTATCATTACATTGGCAAAAGTTCCTGATTTTAACGGATGCTTTGAATTATTTGGAATTACTATTTCAACAGGGTAATTATGTGAATCGTCGCCCTGGGAGCTAATAAAACTAATATTACCTTCAAATGATATTCCCGGATATACATCAGTGGTGATGATTGCTTTATCGCCTGATTTAAGCTGATAGACATCGATTTCGGAAACATTTAATTTAATTTTTAGTTTTGAAATATCAACAATGGTTGCGATAGGACTGCCAATATTAATGTACCCGCCTTCTTCAACCAATTTCCTGGTAATAACTCCACTTATAGGGGATTTAATTGTAGCATTGGTAAGTTCCTTTTCAGCCTGCTCTAATTGAATAACGGCATCATTATATGAATTTTGAGCATAATCTAACTGTTGCTCAGTAAGACTACCTCCATGGTAAAGGTTTTTATTCCTTTCCAAATCCTTTTCAAGTTTAACTTTTAAGTTTTTGGCTTTCTGAACGGCAAGATTTTTCAGTTTATCATCAATGGTCGCTAAAATGCTCCCCTTTGACTTTTGCTGTCCGGGTTCAGCATTCAATGAAACAATTGTTCCCTGTGCTTCAGCAGCTATATCTATCTCAGAATAAGCATCCATATAACCTGTTAACTGAAGGCTGTTGCTCATTGCTATTTTTGAAACAGGGGAAACATTTACAGAAACGTAAGCCAGATCAGTGCTTACATCTTTGCTTGCATTTACTTTTTTATAGTTGGTCGTCAGCCTTAACACAATAAGTGCCAATACTGCCAAAGCGATAACGATGACAATTATTTTCTTCATGACTTTAGTTTATTTTCAATTGTTGATATAATTCATTAAGGTGCCTTTTGATTGTTCGAGGTTTATCTTAGCGATATAAAGATTCAGTAACTTGTTGTAATAGTTGTTAACACATTCACGATAGGAGCTTTCGGCCTGAACCAGATCAAGTGTGGAACCAGTGCCTTGCTGATATTCAAGTTGTGTGTTTTTATATACATTTTCTGCTAAATCAAGATTGTCTTTTTCGTTACTAATATTATCAACGGCATTGCTATATTGGATTTCGCTATTGGAAAGATCAACCTTAATTGACTGCTCAGTCAGCCGCATATTTTCCATGCTTTTTTCAATATTCAATGTTGATTGTGCAATTTTTGCGTTGCGTTGCAATCCATCGAAAATGGGAACTTTGAGCGTAATGCCGATGCTTGAGTTTGGATACCAATCTCCCCCTGATTTAGTAAAATCAAACTGGTTGCGCATAGCGCTGTAACCATAGTTTGCATTAAATGAAAGTGAAGGTAAATACCCTGCCTTGTTTCGTTTTTTATCCATTTCGTAAACACTAAGGCTGGTTTTCTGTAATTGATAATCAATGTGGTTACGAACTGAAAAGCTGTCGGGCAGGAATTCTATGGGTTGAATATTGATATTGAGAACCGTATCCAACAATATAATAGTACTATCCAGTGGCATGCCCATTTGATATTTTAATGTATTCAGAGATTGGCTATAGCTGAGTTCGCTTTGTTGCAATTGAGATTTTGCATTATTATAACTCACGCGAATTTTGTCAACATCTACTTTTTTAGCCATTCCATTTTTATATTTTAACAGGGTAGATTCCAATGATTTTTCTGATGCGACAAGTGTGGCCCGCAGCGAATTCATTTGCTTCTCTATTACCAATGTTTGGTAGTACGTTATGCTGATGTTATAAGCTGTCTGCTCCGAAGTCTTCGTTAATGTTTGTTCCGAAAGCTGCTTGCTTATTCTTGCCGCATTTAATGCTATTCCAAAGGTTGGATCAAAGATTTTCTGGGTTAGTTGCACACTGCCCGACAAATTGTGCTTTGTACCCATCGTTACAGGAATCTGCGTTCCGGGTTGTCCCATTAATTCGCCGGGAAGTACGGTAGTATTCAACTTCAGGTTATCGGTATATGACCCGGATGCATCCACCTGAGGAAGCATTGTTCCCATTTGTGCATCTACTTTCTTTTGGCTGATGGTAACATCATACCCTGCAATTTTTATATTGCTGTTATTTGTGATTGAATAATTGATGCACTCTTTGAGGGTTAGTGGCTTTTGAGCATGCAGATAGAAGCTGCTTATCGCAGAGAATAAGGTTAGAAACAGTATTTCTTTAAATTTCAATGTTTTTCTCATTGTATCATCATTTTATAATAATGATACAAATGTGAAATCAAATTAATGAACTGAAAAATTATTGAGATGAAGGGATAAAGATCAGCGAAGAATGAACCGTTGCAGGGATATACTTCGGCTGTTTGAGTGTGCAATCGAAAACAAACTCAAACATTCAGTATAACTGTATTTAACCATGATTGCATTCGCAATCGTGCCGGGATGCAGTATATTATTGTCCGTATCTGCTATTAAAATCTTTAATATAAGTCTTGCCAATTGGGATTTCCTTTTCAGGAATAGTTATTGAATTTGAACGAACAGACTCTATTCGTTTAAAGGGTAAAATGAAACTCCTGTGAACACGAATAAATTCTTTTTCAGGTAATTTATTCACCATATCATTCATTGTCATACGTGCCACAACTGTTTGCCTGTCTTTAATAAATATTTTTAAATAATCAGCTAATCCTTCTATATATAAAATATCAGCAATAGGAATTTTTACTAAGCTGTAATCTGCACGGATAAAAATATGATTATCTTCTGAATGATTTCGTTTTTTAGTATAATTAAAATACTCATTGGCTTTGTTTACGGCCAGGCTGAATCGTTTAAAGTTGATGGGTTTTACCAAATAGTCAATAGCATTAAGTTCATAACTCACCACAGCATATTCACTGAATGCTGTTGTAAAAATTATCATGGTATTTTGCCGAATGGCTTTTACTAGGGTTATTCCATTCATTGATGGCATTTGTATATCTACAAATAATAAATCAACAGGAAATTTCCGTAAGTAATGCAATGCTTCAGTAGGATGTGTAAATGATTTCTGCAGATTGATAAAATCTGTTTTTTCGCAATGCGAATCAATAACCTTTAAAGCCAGGGGTTCATCATCTATTGCTATTGCAGTAATCATAGTAAATTGATGTGAAGTGATACAATGAAATCATTTTCAGTTTCTTTTATTGTCAATAAGTGCCCGGAAGGATATATCAAAGCTAAGCGGTGTTTCGTGTTCTCAATTCCTAAACCACCACTATTTTCCTGTATGCCGGATTGAATTTCAACTTTGTTATTTGCAACTAAAAAATGGATTTCCGATTCGTTTACTTTAATATTAATCCTGATGCTACTGTCCTGTTCGGAATTTACACCATGCTTAAATGCATTTTCAACAAACGGGATAAGCAACATGGGTGCAATCTGCAATCCGGAAAACTCTCCTTCAATAGTATAATCAAATTTTATTTTACTATCTAACCTCAACTTTTGCAGTTCAATATAATTGTTAAGGTAATTAATTTCTTCCTCTAACGGCACAAAATCATTTTGAGTTTCTTTCATGGTGTAACGCATCATTTCCGAAAGTTTATCAACCATATCCGCGGTTCGTGGTGATGTGTCAATTGCTGTGGCATATATATTATTTAATGTATTGAATAAAAAGTGCGGATTAATTTGCGATTTTAAAGAAGAAATCTGGGCAACTAATTTTTCCTTTTCCAATTGCCGGAGATGATCGTTAATGGTTAATGAGATTGATGCTAAAATTGAAACAGTCAGCATCAAAAAAGCATTTGCTCTCATAACCGGTTCTATTTTTATTAGCATAGGATTAAAGCTTGCTATATTACCAGGATTAACGCCAAATAAATTAAAAAACACTTTCGACAAAACAAAAGCTGCGGCAATGCTTAATACAAGCGTAATTGCGTATAATAAATATTTTTTTAATAATAGGAATTTGGGAATCAGAACAAAATAATTGAAATAAAATATAACAATAAGAAAAAGACTTGAAATAATAATCGGAACTAATGAAATATTAGCAGTTGGGGTAAACGATTTTATAACCTGATAACCAGAAAAAAAGGGAACCATTAATAGCAAACCCCAGGCTATAATATGAATTGAGATTGTAATAAAAAAGTTTTTCATTAGCATTCAATTTATTGAATCACAAATCAAAGATAAGATTTTAGTTCGTGAAAATATTTGCGATAAAGAGAATGGGTTCGTAGAAGAACAAAAAAACGCTGGCAATTTTAAACTTTTGATTTTTAACTGCCTTTGTGTGCGGTTTTTCCTCCCACTCCCTTAAGAAGATGAGATTCTTTCATCCTGTGAGCTACAACCCAAATATCAAGAAATATTAAAAGAGCAGATAAACAGGAATATTCTGATAACAAAGAATTCCTCCAAGAATTCGGAAGCTCTATACATGAAGTTACTTACAAAACTGGAATCTAAAAAGGTAAATTTTGAAGAGAGGTGTGCTTTTAGTAATATTGATAGTACGCTTTATACTAAGTTTAAATCCAAAATAGATACTGAAATCTTTGAATTGAAGGGAAAATATGATGTCACCGAAATAGACGTATCTAACTTCAAAAACAATCTAAATAAATTAGTTGATTTCATTCAAAACATCAGTAAATACTGGAGTCTGGGAATAGTGACATTAAGAAGAAAATACAAAACTTGATATTCCCAATGGGGTTTTTATCAATCCGGTAATAAGATTATATCTAACTCCTGAAACCAATCAGCTTTTCCTTGTAATATAAAGAATATCAATGGGCTGAGATGGGTATAAAAACAAAATCCCCACCAAAAATGATGAGGATGATCGGGGAGTAGCGGGGGCAGGATTATTTTATGATCCTGAAATGGGAGGGCTTAACAACGAAGCCCTGCGCTCACTGCGTGAGCTTTGGTCTTTTTTATTTTATTCCAATGCTTACAAGCAAGCTTGACGCATGTCATAAAATAAAAAAGCCCTGAACTCTTCGAGTTCGGGCTTCTATGTAGCGGGGGCAGGATTCGAACCTACGGCCTTTGGGTTATGAGCCCAACGAGCTACCTCTGCTCCACCCCGCACTATATTTTTGTAAACAATGAACGTTCTTAATTGGGAGTGCAAAAGTATATTTTGTTTCTTTGTAATCCTAATTTTTAGATAAATATATTTTTATGGCTCATAAATCCGGTTTTGTCAATATTATAGGGCATCCCAATGTCGGGAAGTCCACACTGATGAATATGCTGATGGGGGAAAAACTTTCCATTATCACTCCAAAAGCACAAACAACGCGTCATCGAATCCTGGGAATTGTGAATGGCGACGATTATCAGATCGTTTATTCCGATACTCCCGGCATAGTTCGCCCGCATTATAAGTTGCACGAGTCGATGATGAAATTTGTGCATACCGCCCTTCAGGATGCGGATGTTTTTATCTATATGACCGAAGTGGGTGAAAATAGTTTTGATGAGGAGGTAATAGGGAAAATTAAAGCATCGGGTAAACCGTTGCTTTTCCTGATCAATAAGGTTGATACTATTAGCCCTCAGGAAGTAGAAGTTAAGTTGAAGTTCTGGCGTGAGAAATTTGCTGACGCAACCATTATCCCTGTTTCGGCCAAATTGAATTTTAATACTGATAAAATCACAGCAGAAGTTCTGCGGCTGCTGCCCGAGAATGAGCCTTATTTCCCCAAAGATGATGAACTGAGCGACCGTCCCTTGCGGTTTTTTATTTCCGAAATGATACGTGAGAAGATTTTCCTTCTTTACCAGCAGGAGATTCCCTATTCGGCTGAAGTAGTGGTAGATTCGTATAAAGAGAAACCGGAAATCGTGGTTATAAGTGCAACTATTTTTGTTGAACGGGATACCCAAAAAGCTATTATTCTGGGTCATAAAGGCGAATCGATAAAAAAACTGGGGACCCTGGCCCGGAAGGATATAGAGGCTTTTATCGATAAAAAGGTTTACCTCGAACTTAGCCTGAAAGTGAGCAGCGACTGGCGTGAAGATGCTAACCAGTTAAAACGTTTTGGTTACGAGTTTTAACATAAAAAACCCGCTCTCTAAGGCGGGATTTTTTTAAGAGAAGTATTTTTCTATTAGAACGGACAGCAGTCCATTTCGCGAACACGACCTCCGCGGTATCCCGGATTGAAACCACTTGCTCCGCCTCCAAAGAGGCTGAAATCGTCGAATTCGAACACCAGCGAAATTTCGTGCGATGCACGTCCGGCAATATTCAGATTGGTGTAAATAATGTAGTCGTAGGAATACATTATTTTCATACGTGAGCTTTTGTTCCACGGTGCATTAACACCAACAGTAAAAATGGCATCCTTTGCCTCGAAAAAGTTGAAAGTCTGGTTGCGGAACCATGCACCGAAATAGATGGATGATTTAAGGATATTTAAACCTGCCGCATAGGTTGAAAACTCAGCCTGTTTTTCGTACTGAAACCCCGGATTGAATTTAAAATTTCCGGAAGTACGGTACGAACGGTACGATGAGGAACGTCCCTGTTCGATTTCGAGAACCAGGTCGCCATTGATAACAAGTTTGCGGGGTAAAGTAGCACTAAGACCCAGAAACGATTCATTCGGCTGAAATACATGGTGAACGGCTACACCCAGCGTACCCTGTATATTGGTATAACTCGAACCTGTTTCGGCAAAACGGTACACGCCCCCAACTGTAAAATCAGGATAGGAAACACGGTTCGAAGCTGGTCGTTCAAAGTCAGTAGGGAAAATCCTGCCGTAGCGGGCACTTAATTCGTCGGTAAACACAAGTTCGTCCCAGTTTACTGATTTCTGGGCATACGAAACCATAAATCCCAATTGGGCTACCATGTTTTCGTAAAGAGGAATACGTGCAGCAGTACCAATGCCTATGTTGGTGGATTTTATAGTTGCTGTTCCAGCCTTATCGGATGAAACAAGCAAACCAATTCCACCTGATCCCGGTATTGCACGCTCCGCCATATCCATGGAGAAGCTATAGGTCTTGAATGGCTGAGGAATACCAGTCCATTGGTCACGGTAATTAAACCTGGTACGAATGCCCTGGGTCAACCCTATGTAGCCCGGATTGTACGAAATCGGGTTGTTATAGAATTGAGAAAATATAGGATCCTGAGCCTTAAGCTGGAATAATCCTGCTGCAAAAAAAAGTATCAGGATGGTTCTGAAGAACTTGCCTGGGAGTATGTAGTTGTTTTTCATTGTGTTATACTTTAATCGCTGATCCTTGCTTACATAGAAATGCCTGGCAGGCAGGTATCACAAATGGGTGCTAAAAATACAAATTATTTTGTTCTGACAATCGATTATCGAATTAATGTTACAGTTCCGGCTTTGGTCTGTGGCATGTTATCATTATTTCCGGTATTATGACCATCCCAGTGCTCTCCATCGCGGAATTGCGCCGAAATTTTCCACAAATATACATCTTGTTTCAGAACATTTCCATGTAAAGTTCCATCCCATGCTTCGGCTGGTGAACCTTTAATGTCAAGTTTTTCAGAACTCCAAAGCAGGTTATCCCAACGATCGTATATTTCGATCCTGTACGATTTGAGGTTGGTGCCTTTCGGTTTAAATACTGCTACTTCCGGGTTAAAATGACCAGGGTTGAATGCATTGGGTACGTACAAACCTTTAAACATCAGGTTATACGACTGGGTGAGGGTATCAGTACAATTCTGACCGTTCCAGGTAGTAAGAAAAATATCGTAACTTCCCTCTTTGTCGAATGTTACTACCGGACTCGCTGCTGTAGAGGTAGCCCCGTTTCCGAAGTCCCATTCATAATGAGTGCCGTTGATGGTTCCGTTACTCAGCATGATTTGTCCCTGCTTGTTTTCGTAATTTTCAACTATGCTGAAAGCAGCTACCGGGCTCGAATTAATAGCAACCTGTTTCGTGATGGAATTCGTACAACCATTGCGGTCAGTAATGGTAAGATCAGCATCATAAATACCCGCCTGTCCGAAAATATAGCTGCAGTTGGCATCGGTTGATGCTCCCAGCACTTCACCCGTATCGCTGAATAGCCAGTTCCATTTCACTAAATCAGCAGATGCTGAATCGGAATGATCAGTAAATAATACCGGTTTGGCTTCGCAACTGCTGTTCCAGTCAAAATCAGCAACAGGATTTTCAAAGATGCTCACTTTATTTACAATGGTATCGCTGCAACCAAGTGTGTTGATAACTACAAGTTTTACATCATACTGGCCGAAGACGGTGTAATTGTAGTCGGTATCTTTTGCGAAGGATGTGTCGGTTGTGGAGGAAGGGTCACCAAAATTCCAGATGTAATTCTCAATAACGGTACTGTTACTATGTGACTGGTTTTCGAAAACTGCGGTATTCCCTATACACACATCCTGCCATTTGAAGGCTGCCCTTGCTGCAGGTTTTACAGCAACCTGTCTGCTTGAGGTATCGGTTACCATTCCTCCCACCATCTGGGTGGCTACCACCATTTTAACTGTATAAACTCCTGCAACTGCATAGGTGTGTTCAACAAAAGGCTGATAGGTCGTAAAAGTAGCTGAAGTATTGTCGCCAAAGAACCACTGCCAGCTTGCAATAGGTGCCTGGCATACACTGGATTCGGTGAACCGCATACTGCGTTTCTGGCATACAACTGTATCGGCTACTGCAAATGCGGAAGTAATACATGGCGTTCTGCGGATAGTTTTTATAATTGTATCGCTGCATCCCGCCATACTCTGAGTAATCAGGGTAACTTCAAATTGTCCCGGATAAGGATAATAGTGCTGAACATCAGGATTGGCCGGCGAATTTACTGTATCGCTTTTACCATCACCGAATTGCCATATCCAGGTGTTGATAAGGGTATTGGTTGTTAAATCCGTAAAGGTGACTAGACTGTCGCATTTTCCGCCATCATATCCGAAATTAGCAATGGGTAAAGGTGAAACAAGAATTGTGATATATTTTGTTGTGCTGCAGTTATTAATATCAGTTGCCTGGAGGGATACTACAAAAGTTCCCGGCTTGCTGAAAATATGTTGTGGATTGGCAAGGTTCGATGTATTGTTAATGCCTGTTGCCGGATCACCGAAATTCCAGGTGTAAAACGCAATCGAACCACCGGCTGGCTGGATCAGAGTAGGAGTAAACCAGGTATTTTCACCAAAACAGGTAGGGGTATAGTCGAAAGTAACATCGAGCCCTGAAGGAATGCATACTTCCCGAGTTGTTGTATCCGTACATCCATCGGCAGTAGTAACAACAAGAGTTACAAAATAACAGGTGTCGCTGTTGCCAAATACGTGAACAGGGTTTTGTAAGGTCGAATATACTCCGGGTGAAAATTCCCAATACCAGCCGGTAATCAGTGACTGCTGACTGCTTGATTCATCCTGGAAAATTACGGATCCGTCATGACAAGGTTCAGCTACGAAGCTGTATTGAGCATCAGGAGCAGGAAGCACAGTTACGGGAATGATTTTTACTGAAGCGCAGCCTGTTTCGGTGGTAACAGTAAGAGTAACATTATAAGTTCCAGTTACTGAATACACATAGGTTGGATTCTGCAGCACAGATGTATCACCCGGGTTGGTATTATCACCGAAATCCCATTCCCATGATATAATATCTTCTTCTCCCGGGTTGTAACTGTTATCAGTAAAATGTACCACACCCGAAGCACAATTACCTGAATGTGTGAATTGAGCAACCGGAATGGAATGAACAGTCTGAGTATGCGAAACACTGTTTTCGCAACCTGACAGATTTGTGATTGTAAGTGTTACAACATAACTTCCGGTAAGTGTATAAAGGTGGTCGGGTGCAGCAGCACCTGATGTAGGACTGCCATCGCCGAAATCCCAGAGATAAGTTGCAATATCAGGTACATTGGTTACAGCCGGGTTAACACCGAAGGAAACAGCAGTACCCAGGCATGATGGAGTCACAATGAAATCAACTGCAGGTTTGGGCTCAATAACAATAGTCTGGTTAACTGTGTTAGAGCAACCAGCTGAGTTTTGCGTGGTTAGAGTAACTATATAATTTCCCGGTTCACTGTATTGGTGCTGTGGATTTTGCAGAGATGAAATATTATTAATACCCGAAACAAGATCGCCAAAATCCCAGTTCCACGACACAATTGAGTTAACCCCGGCTGTTTGCGACAAATCGGTAAAGAAGGTTGCCTGCCCGCTGCAATTTTCTGCAGAACTGAATGCCGAAACCGGATTATCGTTGATTGAAACCGAAGATGTATAACTGGCTTCACAACCGGTTGAGGTATATATGGTTAAAATAACTTCGAATATTCCGGCAGCGGCATATGAATGAACTACATTTGGATTTGCCGGAGCATTTATCACAGAATTCGATCCGTCACCAAAGTCCCACGACCAGGTGCTGATAATTCCGTTACTGGTAGATGACATATCATCAAAAAGAACAGCTGTACCAGAACACGAGGGGGAATTGGAGCTGAAAATAGCGATAGGAGGAACAGTAATCTGTACCTGATGAGTTTTTGAATTGGTACAGCCGTTCTGATTTATTATGCTTAAAGAAACGATATAAGTGCCGGGCAATGCATAAATATGGGTTGGATCTGTTTCGGCAGATGTGGTATTGTCGCCAAACTCCCACAGCCAGGAAACGGTCGTTGCAACAGCCACATAGGATGAACTGTTGAAATGTACTGTATCGGCGGCACATCCGTTGTTGTAACTGAAATTTACAACTGGTTTTGGCAGTATTGTAACAGTGCGTATGCCGGTATCGTAGCATCCATTGCTGTTCTGAACAAGCAGGGTTACAGTATAAATACCTGGTTGCTGATAGGTATGTGCAGGGTTCTGCTGTGTGGAAGTATTGCCGCTTCCCGATCCGGAATCGCCAAAATTCCATGTCCATAAAACAAGATTTCCTTGCGATAAATCAGTAAACTGAACGGCTGAGCCTGCGCATGTTCCGTCAAAATCAAAATTGGCAAGCGGGCTTTGAAGTATAGTAATGGTGCGCGTTGTGGATGCTGAACAATTGTCGTTTGTTACAACGGTAAGAGTTACTGTGAAATTGCCATAGCTTGAGTAACTATGTGTGATATTAGGATTCGAAGGGTAATTAATTGTCTGACTGCTTCCATCACCGAAATTATATTCCCAGCTCATAATGTTGCCGGTGGGTGCATTGGATTGATTTGTAAAGGTTACATCCTGTCCTGAACATGCCGGGGTACTGGTGACAAAGTTGGCTACAGGTGCAGGAAGTATTATTATTGTTTTCGACTCTGAATTCTGGCAGCCTGCCAGATTAGTTATAGTAAGGCTGACAATAAAACTGCCAGGAGTGCTATAGGTATGCACCGGATTCGGCTGTGCTGAAAAGAAACCATCTCCGAAGGACCATTCCCATACTTGTACATCGGCTGTATTTACAGCTGCCGAAGGTGTAAACTGTATGTCGGTATTCACACAGCGGGTGTCGAAACTAAAATCAACAAAGGGCGCTGCGGTAATGGTTACAGGTTTTGTTTTTATCGAAGTACAGCCATTTTCGGCGGTGGTAGTCAGAGATACCTGGAATATCCCGCTGTTAGCATAAGTATGTGATGGGTTCTGAATGGTTGAAATGTTAGCATTACCCGAAGCCTCATCTCCGAAATTCCAGCTCCATCCGCTTATGGCACCGGTTCCCCCGGTTGAAGTTAAGTCAGTGAATAATACAGGTTTACCCTGGCATGCATTTTCATATTCAAAGTTTGCCAGAGGAGCCGGATTAATACTGATTGTCTGGGTGTATTCGGACGTACAGCTATCACTTGCATGTATAGTAAGACTAACGATGTAGGTTCCCGCCTCCGTATAAATATGCTCGGTATCAGTATTCGATGGATAATTGATCTGCTGTGTATTCCCATCCCCGAAATTCCATTCCACTTGCGTAATAAATCCGGCATAAGTCATTGAAACATCATCAAAAGTTACAGTTGCATCTTCGCAGGGCAACTGCGACACGTTGAACATGGCAACGGGTAATGGGTTAACCACAACAGGACGGGTTTTGGAGGCTTTACATCCGGCACTGTCAGTAACTGTAAGTGTTACCTGATAGGTTCCTGGTTGCAGGTAAACATGTGTAGAATAGGGTTGAAAATCAGTTATACCATCTCCGAAATTCCATTCCCAGCCTGTGATATCCGATACATTTACAACCGATGTATCAGGAGCAAACTCCGATATTCCGTTCACACAGGTATATCCATAAATAAAATCCACAGATGCCGGAGTCAGGATAGTTACTGTTTTTGTAATGGTATCAGTACAGTTATTAAAATTCCGGACAACATGTTTAACCAGGTAAACTCCTGGAACCGAGAATAAATGGGTGGCATCCTTCAATTCTGAATAATTATTGAATCCTGAAGCAGGATCCCCGAAAAACCATAAATACTGCACTGTATTACCCGGACCATTTGCATATGATGCATCAACGAAAGACGTTTCGAGGCCTAAACAATTGTTGTCGAAGGTGAAATTGGCAATTGGTGCTTCAATTACATCAACCGGTAAAGTAACCTGGTCAATACATCCGAATGAATTGGTTACGGTAAGAGTTACATAATACAATCCCGGAGCGGCATACTGATGCAGAACATTTGGATCATCAGGGAAAACAACCGTATCGTTAGCTGAACCATCACCGTATTCCCATATCCATTTGGCAATGTAACCATAAAGAGTCCACGCCTGATCATTAAAATGTATTAAATCGTTCGAACAACCAGGAGTATCGTGGCTGAAAAATGCAACCGGAAGTTCCGTGACAGTCACATGATGAAGCATCATGCTTACATTTCCGGCAGTATCGATGGTTGCCAGTGTTACCGTAAATTCGCCAAGTGAAGCAAAAAGATGTGAAGGGTTCATCAGGTTCGATGAATTCCCATCCCCGAAATTCCATATCCATTGTGATACAGCACCTGTATTGGTTGCAGAAGTATCAACTGTGAACGAAACAGGCTGATTTTCGCAGGCTGCTCCCCATGTAAAATTAACTCCCGGATTGTTGCTGATTATGAGAGTTAGGGTATCTGTTATTTGTGTGCAGGGAGGTGTACTGTAAGCCGTAAGTGAAAGGATTACTGAGCCATTTGCAATATCAGTAGCACTTGGAGTGTAAGTTGGATTGATAACTGAAGCATTGCTGAACATGCCACTTCCCGAAGTGGCCCAATGCAATGATACGGAATTTTGTACTGATGCTCCGTTTATTCCAAAAGTGCACATATTGCAGATGGTAGCTCCGGGTCCGGCATCAACAGTCGGTCCCTGCTGGAATGAGATTACTTTCTCATCCCATACATCGGCACAGGGTGCGTTATTTGTAGCAGTGAGTGTAAGAATTACGCTTCCTCCGGCTATATCAGCTGCACTTGGAGTATAGGTATTAACAAGAGCAGCGGGATTGTCGAAAAAACCTGTTCCCGATGTTGACCAGGTAAGTATTCCATAATTATTGGCAGCGGCATTGTTGTTGTTGTAACTGTCAGTAGAACAGATTACTGCATCATTTCCGGCTGCAACAATAGGTGTTGGCAGTATGGTAAGAGTAGTATGATCAGTGATAATATTTATACATGGCGCAACCGAAACGGCATTCAATGTCAGAATTGCCGAGCCATTGGCAATATCAGCAGCACTTGGTGTATATATTGGTGATAAAGTATTACCATTTGTGATTGTCCCGGTTCCTGAAGTGGACCAGAAGATGGAAGAGTAAGCTGAAGCTGATGCACCCCCGATTGTGAGAGATGTTCCTGCACAAACTGATATGTCAGGTCCTGCATTGGCTGTTGTCTGGTTTATAAAACTGATCACTTTGTTGTCCGAAACCATTCCGCATCCTGCATTCGAAGCGGTAAGGGTAAGAACTACTGAACCCATGGTTATATCAGCAGCACTTGGTAAATATGAAGGGTTCAGTGTAGTTTCGTTTAACAGGGTGCCTGTTCCTGTTGAAGTCCATATTAAACTGCTGAACTGTGCGGCGGTTGCATCATTTACAGTGTAGTTCGAATTATCGCAGGTGGCTCCATCAGGTCCGGCATTCACAAGTGGCATCTGATTAATATATAATGTTACCTGATCACTTACTGCCGTGGTGCATGGGTTTAAGGGTGTTCCGGTCAGTAAAAGAATAACTGAGCCATTCGCAATATCTAATGCCGACGGGGTATAAGTTGGATTTAATGTTCCGGCATTGGAAATTAGACCCGACCCGGATTGTATCGTCCATAAAACAGATGCGCAATCTGATGATGTTGCTCCTGATAACACAAACGGACTGGTACACATATGGGCGTCAGAACCTGCATAAACAACCGGATTCATAATAAAGGAAATAATCTTTTCATCCACATCAGGTGCGCACGATGCATCCCCATTCACAGTTAAAGTCAGAGTAACAAATCCTGATGCAATATCAGCCGTTGAAGGCAAATAGATTGGATTTATGATTGCATTGTTTGGGAAGTTTCCCGTTCCTGATGTGCTCCAGGTCAATGAAGTTGAATTAAAGGCAGTTGCATCATTAATACTTACCGAAGTGTTTTCGCAGGCTGATAAATCAGATCCTGCATTACTGGCAGGTGCATGGATATAGCTCAATACCATGGTATCCGATGATGTTACGGCACAGGGTGCAATGGATGATGCAGTGAGGATGAGCATTGTGCTGCCACTTGCCGTATCTGCTGCACTCGGGCTGTAAGTTGCTGCCAGAATATTGCCTGCGGTAAAAGACCCTGTTCCTGAAGATGCCCAGCTTACTCCCTGATAGTTAGTGGCTGTAGCCCCTGAAAAAGTATAAGTATTGCCGGCACAAATCAAATCGTCGGGTCCGGCATTGGCTGAAACCATGGGAAGGAATGTCATCGTAAGTACATCGGTTGCAATGTTTGTACATGGACTGATTCCGGTAGCTGACAGGGTTAAAGTTACGGAGCCTGCTGAAAGGTCAGCAGCTGATGGGATGTAGGTTGGGGTTAAAGTATTACCGTTAATCAGATTTCCGGTGCCCCCGGAAACCCAGTTAATTGTACTGTAATTAGTTGCTGAAGCACCATTAATTGTGTAATCAGCCACTGAGCATACATTGTATTCTCCGCCTACATTGGCAGTAGCAAGCTTGTCGATAGTTATTGTAACAGTATCTGAATCAACTGAAAGAGCACATCCTCCGTTTCCGTTTACTGTAAGAATGAGATTAACTATTCCTGCTGCTACGTCAACAGTACCTGGAGTATATAATGCTGTAAAAGATCCTGAATTATCAAAATTTCCATCACCAAGACTTGACCATAAAAGACTTCCATAATTGGTGGCTGAGCCATTCAAATTGGCAGATTGATTCTCGCAAATATTGGCGTCGGCTCCTGCATTGGCAACCGGGTCAGAGCCAATATGGATAGTTGCCGGCATGAAAATACTGCAATTGCTGATCTGATTAACTGCTTTTACAGTGTAGTCACCTGAAGTTTGAACTCCAAATGTCAGAGCAAATCCGGTTCCCGGTAAGGTGATTCCGGTTGTAATTCCATTCTTGAAAAGAGTATAGTCAACATCTGTTTCTGAACCGTCGAGGCCGATTGTTGCACTCAGGCATATGAGCCCGGCAGGTGTAACATTAAAACTGGCCGGCAGAGCCATCATTTGTACTGAGCCCTGCATAACAGCCTGACAACTGGCGGTACCACCGATGGCTTCGATGGTATATATGCCTGTGATAAACTGAGGCCCAAAGTCAAGAACACTGCCGTTTCCGGAAATAGTATCGAGATTAAAGAAGTTATCCAGCACAAGTACATACTCAGTGCCAATCTGCGATCCGTTTAATGTTATTGAAGTACCTGCACATTGTATTCCTTGCGGAGCAATAGTAAATAGTATAGGTGATGGTTGCAATACTGAATTGCCGTTCATTATTGAAACACAGCCATTCACAGTACTGGTAGCAAGTATTGAATAGGAGCCGGCTATATTCATTATGCCGAAACTAATAGCAGACCCTGTCCCGGCTATGGGTGCACCAACATTCGTTATGCCGTCGCGGCGAAGTTGGTATGTTACACCTAACTCCGAATTATTGAGTCCTATTACTGTTCCAATGCACAGGTTGCCAGCCGGAGTAGTGTTGAAAATGGTCGGGCCTACATAAATAGTTGTACTTCCACTCATGGTATCCTGGCAATTGGAAATGCCCGATACGGCTATAATGGTATAGTTGCCTGCTGTATACTGGTTGCCAAAGCTAAGAATAATGCCGTTTCCGGCTAATGTATCAATTGGGAAAATTCCATCGCGATACAGTATGTAATTTATTCCATTTTCGGATCCGTTCAGCGTTATTATTTGACCAGGACAATAACTGCCTGCCGGAAGCTGGGTAAAAATAGTCGGTGACGCATACAGTACAACACTGCCATTCATCATTATAGGGCAGCCATTAGTTCCTGAAGCCTCAATGGTATACTCCCCCGCAACAGTCTGAGTGCCAAAGTCAAGCAGGGAACCAGTCCCTGGCAATGGGGCTCCGACATTGATGAAACCATCGCGCCTTAGCTGATAAGAGACTCCTGTATCTGAATTATCAAGACCAATTGAGGTGCCTGAGCAGGTAATTCCTGCTGGAGTTAAGTTATATTTAGCAGGCGCTGCTTCAATTGTAGTTGTGCCACTCATTGATTCTGTGCAAAAAGAAATTGGATTATAAGCTATGATTGTATAAGCTCCCGTAATAAACTGAGGGCCGAAATCAATCATATTTCCAGTGCCTTGCAAAGTATCAAGATGTATTGACCCGTTTAAAATCAGAATATAGTTGATGTTGATTTCCGATCCGTTTATCCGAATTGGTATGCCTGCACAATAACTTCCAGCCGGTAAAACCGTGTATATTATTGGCTTTGGCTCCAGAGTTAAACTATCGGACATCATTACATTGCATCCTGAAATGTCGTTAACTGCCCGTATAGTATAAACACCACTCAAATTTTGCTGACCAAAACTAATTGCGGTTCCTGTTCCAGGTACAACAGGTCCTATGTTAAAAATTCCGTTCATTATCAACTGATACGAAACTCCTGCCTGCGATCCTGACAATCCGATAGTGCTTCCTGCACATTGCATCCCTGAGGGAAGTAAATTGTAATTGATGGGGCTATCGTTGAGCACCGCAGTGCCATTCATTGTATAGAGGCAATAAGAAGACTGATTGATAGCTAAAATTGTATAATTTCCTTGTGTAAATTGGGGCCCGAAGCTGATAGAAGTGCCTGTTCCTGCCAAAGTATCAATATGAATTGCATTATCAAGAAGCAACACATAATTAACTCCGGTCTGTGAACCATTAAGGCTGATAATATCGCCTTCGCAGCCGGCACCATCAGGAACAATCGTAAATGCTGAAGGGTCGGGGTACAGAGTAGCACTATCGTTCATATACGAAACGCAGTTGGTTAATGCATCAATTGCAATTGCCGTATACACTCCCGGAAGCCCGACCATGCCAAGTACCAGGGGCAATCCTGTGCCTGGAACGGGTGGTCCGAAATCGAATGTTCCATTTCGGCGCAGTTGGTAATTGACGCCGGTTTGGGAACCTGTTAAACTGATTACCAGGCCAGGGCAAAGAATACCCGCAGGAATTATACCAAATATCTGGGGAGATACATTGATATACATACTGCCATTCATCATTATCTCACAACCGGTAATTGGATTTACTGCCCTGATGGTATAGGTGCCATTCATAGTCTGCGGGCCGAAGTCGAGGAATCCGACAATCCCAGTACCTACCCTGGTATCAACAACGGCACCTTCAAATAAAAGGTCATAAACCATGCCTGCCTCTGATCCGTTTAACCTGAGAATGGTGCCCGGACATTGTGGGCCTGTAGGATTAAGCGAATAAATAGTTGGTGAAGGATTTACAACAATTTCTGCATGATCCTGCATCATCTGACTGATTCCATTGGTAGTGTTTATAGCCAGGACTTCATAGAGACCCGCTGTGCTCAAGGGTCCCCAGGAGAGTTCCAGATTAGTTCCGGGAACAAGAGGTCCTGTTGGAAATCCATTTATCAGCAATTGATAATCAACCCCGGTCTCTGAGCCTGTCAAACCAATTAATAAACCTGGCCCGCCTGAACACATTGTGCCACCTCCTGTTACAAGAAACAAGGCCGGTACTGGAAGTATGAATATATCAACACTCCCGAGCATATCAGCTGTACATCCGGTTGAAAGGTCGGTTGCAATAACGGTGTATGTGCCGGCTAAAGTTTGTAATCCAAAATCGATGGCTGCATTGTTTCCCATAACTGGGGAACCAACCGGAGCATTATTGCAATATAACTGGTAGCTCACTCCCGGATCACCATGCACCAATCCGACATTTCTTCCAGGTCCGCCAAAAGGATAAGATCCTCCTCCTGTAACCCAGAATGTCAGCGGTGGATCAAGAATATCAATCGTGGCAGTGCCAGTCATCAAATTCATGCAGCCTGTAGTGTTGTTGGTCGCAACAACTGTATAAGTGAAGGCTTCGGTATGGAATCCAAAGCTTATAGGATTCCCCGTTCCTGTTACAGGTGGCCCATCAGCTGTACCTGCTCTGTACAATTGATAATCGACATTGGTTTGTGATCCGCTTAAGCCTATTTCGACACCCTGGTAACCATAACAATAGGCTCCGCCACCGGTTAGGCCGAACTGAAAAGGAAGTGGATTTACCACTACAGTTGCTGAGGCAGTAGCAGTGTTAAACCCATCATTGGCTACAATTGTATACGTTGTGGTGACATCTGGAGAAACCATTGGGTTTTGCTGCATCGAAGTCCAGGCGGGACTTCCGGCCGGAATACAGGTCCAGATATATGAGTACGTTCCTGCTCCCCCGTTAACAACTGCCTGGAGCTGAGCCTGAGATGTATCAGCGCAAATCTGGTTTGGAGTAGCCACAGCAACAACATTAATGGCACTGCCACTAAGGCTAACAACCATTTGGTCAGTTCCGGAGCATCCGTTAGCATCTGTTATCTGAAGTGTAAATGTGGTGTTTGAGTATAAGTTAGTCGTTAAAGGTGCGGCTGTATTTGCTCCAACTCCTATAAAAGCTATTGGTGTCCAGGAATAATTCATGCTGCCAAATCCACCGGAAACCGAACCGTTCAGGGTTGTACTTGTTCCAAAAGGAATAGTTTGATCAACACCGGCATCTGCAATTGGTAAAGAGTTTATCGATACAGAAACACTGCTGCCCATGGCATTGGTACATCCTGTAGAAACCCTTGTGGCTACCACCGTATATATGCCTGCCAAAGTCTGATTCCCGAAGCTTAATGATCCTCCGTTTCCTGATACAGGCGAATTGACAGGATTCCCATTGTTATATAACTGGTATGTTACTCCGTTCTGAGAGCCGGCAAGACCAACATTTACACCGGATCCACCTGTGCAATAGTTTCCTCCGCCGGTAAGCTGGTATTGCACTGGTAACGGATTTACTGTAACAGCAACCGAAGAAGAAACTGTATTAAATCCATCATCAACAATAACAGTGTAAACAGTATTTACAACCGGGAATACTGTAACAGATGACGATGTTGACATAAATCCAGCAGGGTTTGATGACCATAAGTAAGTATAAGTTCCCGAACCACCTGATGCATTTGCTTGTATGGTTGAACTCTGATTTAAACAGATACTGGAGGGTACGGCTGATGGAAGAACTGCCAATGGGGTGCCTGTAATGAAAACAGTCATCCCGTCATTCGAAGAACACCCTGCTGCATCAGTTACCGTGAGGGTAAAATTCCTGTTATTGGTGAGATTTTCCGTGTAAGGTGTTAATGTGTTGGCACCAGTGGCTATAAAAGCAGCCGGAGTCCATGTATAGGATAAAGTACCTGTGCCTCCACTGGCAAGTCCGGTAATAAGTGTGCTTGTTCCGTGCGGGATAGTCAGGTCAATCCCGGCAGTTATCTGAGGTAATGCACGAACTGTTACCAAAAGATCAACTGAAGATCCCTGGCAGAATGTTGGGGTTGGGCCAAAAGGAGTAAGTACATAGGTTACAACAATATCACTGCCTGTCAGGTTATTCAACACCTCATTGATTACGGAAGCTGATCCGCCTCCAGGAGGGTTACTTATTCCTGCAACAGCAGCCCTTGACCAGGTATAGGATGAGCCTGCCAGGTTCGAAGTTAAAGTGTAATTAAATGGCTGTCCGCTGCATACGGCTGAAGCAAGGTTGCTTGTTACCGATGGTAGTGGATTAATTGTTATTATATAATTGGCAGCCGTACCCTGACAATCAGGACCGAAATTGGAAGTAGGTATTATCTGATAAGTTACAGTGCCTGGAACAAGCGAGCTGTTTGTGATGGTTTGGGGTGGAATGGTATTGCCTCCGCTGTTTTGAAAACCAGTGATAGCTGCTGATGAAGGAGTTGCAGTCCAGGTAAAACTTGTACCCGATACATTCGAAAGTAGATTCACATTTGCCGTTGTTGCTCCTGTGCAGATATCCTGCGACATGGTCGGATTAGTTACAAGAGGGAGCGGATTTACTGTAATAACGTGACTTGCTATGCTCCCGGTGCAGCCGTTAAAACTAGGCGTAACAGCATATGTAACTGTCCCCTGAGCCGAAAGTGTACTGCTGATAATTTGTGAAGGTATCCCTGCCGAGCCTGAAGCCGTATACCCTGAAATACCTGCACCCGAAGGAGTTGCCGCCCATGAAAAAGTGGTTCCTGGTACTGTTGACGAAAAGGCTACTGCTGTTGATGATGTTCCGCTGCATATTGATTGTGAGGTCAGACTCAGTGCTACATCCGGTATGGGGTGAACTGTAACAATGTAGTTTTCTGGGGATCCGACGCATGAGTTGGCACTTGGAGTAATTGTATAAGTAACTGAACCTGATAAATTGGTACTGTTCAATAGCTGTTGGCTTATAGTGTTTCCACTTCCTCCTGATAATCCTGAAATACCAGGTGTTCCGTTTGCTGTCCAGATATAGGTTGTACCAGCTACATTTGATGAGATTGCAAGATTGAAAGTTGCTCCTGAACAGATGGATGAAGCCAGTGGGTTGTTGTTCACCACCGGTGTCGGATTCACAAGTACAGAATAGTTAACCGAAGTTGTTGTACACCCGTTAGCCGAAGTAGTTATTGAATAAACAACATTTCTGGGAATATTTGTATTGTTTGTAAGAGTTTGTGCAATAGTTGCACCCGACCCGTTGCTATAACCGGTTACTCCCACACCCGAAGCGGTCCATGAGAAACTGGCATTCGCAGGAATTCCTGTGAGGTTTATTATCACTGTATTCCCCGAACATATTGTTTGTGTGAGTGGATTTGTGGTTAACGATGGCGTTGGTGCCACTGTAACTATTACTGTTATGGGTAAACCTGTACAGCCATCTGCCACAGGTGTAATGATATAAGTTACATCTTCAGGAACAATGCCTGAGTTTGTTATGTTTTGTACTATGGAAGTGCCGTTTGAATTGCTGTATCCTGAAAGTGTGGCGGGACCCGAGGCTGTCCAGCTGAAGGTTGTATTGGCAACATTTGAGGAAAGTACAATATTTGTAGATTGACCGGAGCAGATAATCTCCGAACCCGGCGTTGCTGTAGCCACCGGGATAGGATTAACGTAAACCAGATAATTCCTTGGAATACCAGGGCAGCCGTTGAAACTGCCTCCCGGAACAATATTGTAAGTAACTATTCCCTGAATATTTGTTGGATTGGTAATGGTTTGAGCCGGAATGGTATTTGTTCCACTTACCTGAAATCCTGAAACTCCTGCAGGAACCGCTGTAGCTGTCCATGTGAAATCAGGAATGGGCATATTCGAAGTCAGGGTAACAGCCAAAGTTGTGCCACCGGAGCAAATTGTTTGTTGCATGGGATTGTTGGTAACACTTGGCGATGGGTTAATATTTATTTCATACACCCAGGTAGGTCCGTCACAGTTAGCTGGCCCGTTTCCATGTGGAGTTATGGTATAAGTAACTGATCCTGCAACAAGTAAGTTGCTCAATATCTGCATAGCTGGAATATTGCCAGAGCCAGAAGGTATAAAACCACTTATGCCGGGAGTCGCAATTGCACTCCATGTATAAGTTGCAGCCGCAACATTCGATTGAAGAATAACAGGATTTGTAGTCGAACCGGCGCAGATATCCTGCGAGAGTATTACGTTGGTTACAAGAGGGGTAGGATAAACCGTCACTAACAGATCAAAAGGATTTCCCACACAAAAGGATGGTGTAGGACCGGTAGGTGTTATAATATACCGAACTGTGCCTGTTGCAGATGAGCCTGCCGGCAAAGTGAGAATATCGTTAATTGTACCTGAACCTGAAGCGGTAACACCTGTAACTACTCCGGAAATAATCTGTGAAGTCCAGGTATAAGTTGTGCCGGCAATATTGGCCGAGGGTGTGTAGGCAACGCTCGTGCCCGAGCAGATATCAATAGCAGGAGCACTGTTTACGATCGGTGCCTCATGAACATGAATCTCAATAGTATTCGTATATTCATCCGGGCAAGGTGGTGAGGATACCCTAATTCTGTACCAGGTGTTCTGAGTAGTAACTCCTGGCTGGTAGGTCAGACCGGTTTCGCCTGGGATATCGCTAAATCCGGATGCTCCGCTTGTAGTGCTGATTTCCCACTGGTAAGCATAGGTGCCGGTGCCTCCGTTAGCCATCTGTGCAGTAAGCAGATCGGGAATTTCACCAACACAAATAGTCTGATTCTCTGCAATAATGCCAGGTAATAACTCGGTTACAACAGGTACTATAACCGTTGCAACATTTGAGCAATTAGTAAGAGTATCCACTCCAACTACCTGGAAAATGGTAGTGCTTGTCAGTGTTTGGGTAACAGGATTGGTTGTCGACCCCATCAGGTTACCTGGCTGAAGCCACACCCAGTTCATATTGGGACCGGTAGTTACTGTGAAAATAATCTCCTGACCCACACACAGAGTGTCTCCTGCTGCCGGAGAAAGAGTAATTAAGGGCAACGGTTTCATTGTAACCACTATCGGATTCGAAGGAGTTGGACATCCCGAAAGCATAATAGTGTAGCTTCCGTTACTTTTTGCGTAAAATACATTTCCTGTAGCACCAGGTATGGGAGTTCCGTCGTGATACCACTGCACTGTTGATGGAGTGGGTGAGGTACAAACCAACTGAATGGAATCTCCCTGGCATACACTGGCAGGAATAAGCAGGGATGCAATTGTAGGTGGGCACTGAGCTTTAGCAGTTGTGCTCAAAATCAGGAGGAATATAATAGCTGAAATATATCCCAGTGGGATATTCAGTTTTCGGAGTATACGAGGTAGAACTCGATCCATTGTTCCAGATACTAAACAGGTAATTATTTATTTGAATATTTAAGGAAGTGGCAGTAGTAAAATTTCTTTTGTATAGTATTTAATAGCAATACGAGCAATTGGTAATAGTAATTTTGATAGTTTTTCCCAATTTATTTTCAGGTGATTTTACCTGACGCTTGAATCCACTTATCATTGTTATACTATACAGATAGATCACTTGGTACATGTATAAATTCTATTGAAGACGATAAATTAACGGATTTTTCAAAAAAGACATATTGTTCGGAACAGAAGTCAAGCGAAGGATTATGGGTATTTCCGGAATAGTCAGGTACAATCAGGTATAATGCAACCACAATATCAGTCATAGCGATTTATGTAGTATTTTTGCAAACACAATTTAATAAACAGCCTGAATGGTTTTTTTATCTTGAGTGTGCTGCATTTCCAAGGTAAAATTAAATTGAAATAGCGTTATTCAGCTCTTGGCCTGATTAAATACTAATGATAAAAAACTGATGGATACACCAAACATACTCCTGTCCGAAATGAAGGAATTGCCCGGACGTAATGAGATTTTAACTCAAATACTTAGTTTGCTTGACCTCACTACACTCGAAGGGTCTGATAATAGTGAGCGGATCAAAGTTCTGTGTTCCAAAGCACTGAGTTTTGGCGGATATGGACTTCCTTTGCCCGCAGCAGTATGTGTTTACCCGCCGTTTGTAAAACAGGCGAAGCAGCTTCTGGCAGGTAGTGGGGTGAAAGTTGCTTCAGTGGCAGGTGCATTTCCTTCGGGACAACTACCATTGCATCTGCGTGTGAATGAATGTAAATTTGTTGTTGATGAGGGAGCCGACGAAGTTGATATGGTAATTTCGAGAGGAGTTTTTCTGGCAGGAGATCACAGTTTGATTGTTGATGAAGTGAGTTCAATGAAAGAGGTGTGTGGCGATGTGCATCTTAAAGTGATACTCGAAACCGGTGAACTTTCAACTGATGAAAATATTAAACTTGCTTCTGAATTGGCAATTGCCGCAGGAGCTGATTTCATTAAAACTTCAACCGGTAAGATTCAGCCAGCAGCTACCCCTGAAGCAATGGCGGAAATGTTACAGGTAATAAGAGCTCATTTTATTGAAACAGGCAAAAAGATCGGGATTAAACCTGCCGGGGGGATTTCCACACCTGATCAGGCTCTGCTTTATTATATGCTTGTAAAGCAAATCGCCGGTGATGACTGGCTGAATAATAATTTTTTTCGCATAGGTGCCAGCAGGTTAGCTGATAATATCCTTGCTGAACTCAAAAAGTAAATCAGAATTTTACATCAAAAATAGCTGTTCAGGTGAAATTAATACTGGTAATATTTTCTTTTATTCTGCCTGCTTCCATTTTGCAGGCACAGACCAGTCTTGATACGGCAGTAAACTTTACAGTTAAGGATGTGAACGGTATTACTCACCGTTTGCACGAATATCTGGAACAGGATAAAATTGTAGTTGTCGATTTTTTCACAATCACCTGTGGCCCTTGCTCAACCTATGCCCCCTTAATAAGTACTTCATATGAGCATTTTGGCTGCAATATGTCAAATGTTGTTTTTCTGGGGATTAACTGGGGTGCCGACAACGCAGGTGTTTCAGATTTTGGCATTACCAATGGGGTAAAATACCCCGAAATAAGCGGCACCGAAGGCAACGGCAATCATGTAGTTTCTGATTATGGGGTACTGTCCTATCCAACGGTTATTCTTATTTTGCCCGATTCGTACATTGCTGAGAAGTATATCTGGCCGCCGGAAACCGGGCATCTGGATAGTATTATTCTCGCCTATGGAGGAATTATGTCGCCATGCACCACGCCAATCTATTCTTATAAACAGGGAACAAACAGTGAGGATAGAATTATCTCAGTGTTTCCTTTGCCTGCAGAGGATGAAGTCAACTGCCTGACAAACATCACCTCATCAGGTTACCTCGATGTACTCACTCTTTCGGGATGCATTGTGCAGGAAAATATTCCCATAAAACCGGGTGAAAAAACCTGTATTAATACTTCACTTTTTGCGCCGGGGTATTATTTACTGATACTCAGAAACAACAGGGGAGAAGTTATCGACAGGAAACCGCTGATCCTTCTCTAATGGCATTGCTGGTTTTTTTTTCAATCCTGTATAATGCGACCATAAGTTTATTTCGAATTTCATCATCAGATAAATAATAATGTATAATTTTGTGAGTCAATTAACACTATACCCATGAAAAACACATCCTGGATTTTTTTATTTCTTTCGGTTATTACAGGTTTTATGCTTGCTGGTTGCGACCCTGTTGACGAAAATGTTACAGGCGATGATATTCGCGATCCGTATATTGGTATGTGGCAGTTTGTTGAGAGTGGTTTCAAAAGCACCAAGACTCAAAATTATATGGTTTCAATCAGCAAGGATTCCGGTAACTCCAGCCAGGTTTTACTTAAAAATTTCGGCAATCCAGGTATACCGGATATAAGTGTGGTAGGTATAGTTACCGCTAACCAGATTGTTATTTCATCGCAGAGCTTGAGTAACGGATGGGTTGTTGAAGGTAACGGAAAGAGTACTAATGTCAACAACAGTTCGATGAGCTGGACCTATTCAATTACGGCTGGTGGCGATAAACTTTATTATACTGCAACCGCGAACCGCCAGTAGCATATTTTTAGTAATTCCTGGTTTATACCTAATCAGTGCCTGAAGTTTTAAGTGCCTAAAGTTTTAAGTGCCTAAAGTACTTAGAGTTTATTAAGTTGTAAGTGCTTGGAAGATCCGGGGTTAAAATACAAAAAAAACTTTATTAATGAATCCTCTGAGCACTATGCACCCGGCACTCAGCACTAAAAAAAGTGCCTGGAGTTTCAATTGCCTGGAGTGCCTGGAGTTTAAAGCACTAAAACAACTTTTACCTACCAATCACTGAGCACTGTGCACTGAGCACTCAGCACTGAAAAAAGGTGCCTGGAGTTTCAAGTGCCTGGAGTGCCTGGAGTTTAAAGCACTAAAACAACTTTTACCCACCAACCACTGAGCACTGTGCACTGAGCACTCAGCACTGAAAAAAAGTGCCTGGTTCACTTATAGTTGCACCTAAATCCCATGATTGCTAAGCACTAAGCACTGAAATAACTTCCTAAAGTTTTAAGTACATTAAGTTATAAAATGTTAGTTTTAAAACCACCAAATTGCCAAACACCACCAAGCCACCTAACTCCTAACACCCAAAACCTAACCCCTTCCTCCTGTATTGTGCACTGAGAAATCATAGAAGTAACAGAGTAATTAGTTACCCTGGTTTTTACCCTTAAGTAGTTGGGCGAAAATTATAATTTGGAAAATTAATTCATTCCTTTCTGCAATAGTTCGTTACTAAATATCATATGTTTGATAATCATAACGATATAAAAATTAACCTTTGCGCCTTAGAGTATTGATATTCTGTGTTTAAAACATGGCGTCCTTGCGGTAAAAGAAAGATTGCCGGAGTATTGTTTCGGAAGATCTTCAGAATAAAAAAAAGCACTGGAATCAAGTGCTTTTTTTTTGAAAATTATACTTGCCGAAAGTAATTACTTTGGTTGTTGCGAAGGGTATTTAGCCGGATCAAAATATTCAATTTCTGCCGGCTCGCTGATCTTGTTTAATGTCCTGAACCAGGGATTTTTATTATTAATACTGTTCTGTTTAGCCGAAGCAGTATTCAAAAGGTTAAAGCCTTTGGCCGCATCTGTTTTTTGTTTGAGGGTAGCCTCCATCTCTGTTAATCGGGCAATTACATCAATATAGATTTTATCCAGTTGATCGATGTGCTCAATATAGTACTTCAGACTGGTGTTAAAGGCATCCGGATTAACGTCGTACTTTCTGAACACCTGCCCGAACCGTATGCGTAAGTCAGCAGTGTCAGTCAACTTCGCAAGTGAATCATTTGCAAGCCTGAGGGTTGCCTCGGTGAGGTGTATCTCAACCAGCAGATCAGTCATCAGTTCTTCGCTCAGGGTGCCTGAAGGCTTGGACGTAAGTATACTGTTGCATGCTGCAAAAAGCATTACTATACCAAGTGTGACAATCCATTTCTTCATACTTTTACGAAGCCTGGTAATATGTTAACATTCAGTGGGGATTCGGTTTGAACTCCCTCCAATGCAGGTGAGTTATTTTGTGCTGTGTTTTTTCAGATATTCCAGGTTGAGCTCTTTTAAAACGTCACCTGTTACATCCAGGGTATCATTGGCAAGAAGAATGTTGCCACCTTTTGTAAAACCGAGTATATAATCGAACTTGTATTTTTCGTTGTACCTGTCGAGGAAATTCATGACCGAATCGAGCAGGGCCACGTTCATATCCATTTCGCTTTGCTGCAATTCGGCAGCATAACGGTCGCGGAGTTCATAAATTTTCTGTTGATTCTGCTGAAGCTGACCATATATTTCCTGTGCACTCTGTTCGCTGATTGTTTTTTTTGCTACCTGCTCCTGAAAATAGGCAGCGTCCTTTTCGAAAGCCTGCTGTTTGGTGGCTACTTCACTTTCCAGACGTTTTCCTTTAGCTTCCAGATCAGCCCGCATTTTTTTTACAAGCTCGTAGTTGCTCAAAATACTGTCATTATTAACAAATGCAACCGAAATATTCCCTTTGTTGGCTTTATCAATGGCTCCGGAAATAGGATTGCTGCCTTTGCCTGAGCCGGTAAAATGAAGCACATAAAGCACGATTAACCCCGCAAGCATAACAAGATTTAGTGCCAGAAGTACCGGATTTATCCGGGCATTAGCCGGTTTTTCGGTTTCAGTAGCTGTTGCCACTTTATCGGTAACTGGTTCCTTTGGTTCTGTAGTCGGGGTGATCTCTTTGTTGTTGTTAAGTTCTTCTGTCATTTTTTTTTGAGATATCGGGGTTTTTATAAAAACAACCTGATCCATTTTTATGAACCAGGCTGCGAAGGTAAAAAAAACGAGTACTTATTCATGTATTAGTTGCCAACTTCCGAGATGTATTTTATCCGCACAAGCCTGATTTCCTCCTCAGTAAATTCATTTTCGCCAAGATCCTTCAGTGCCTGTTCAACCGAATCAGTTTCAGCTTCCATAAAATACTCAATGATCTCTTCCTGGTGGTAAGGGTCAATGGTTTCGTTCAGATAATATGTCAGGTCAATCTTTGTGCCTGAATCCACAATGCTTTCTATTTCAGTAAGTAACTCATCGGCTGTAAGGTTTTTAGCAATTCCAATATCCTCGAGCGATATTTTTCGGTCAATATTGGTGATAATATAGACTTTTAAACCTGATTTATTTACTACCGATTTAACTACCATATCCATAGGACGGATAATTTCATTTTCTTCAACATAGGAAGAAATGAGCTCCAGGAAAGGTTTGCCGTACTTTTGAGCCTTACCTGCACCTACACCGGTAATACGCTGCAGTTCATCCATATTTATAGGATACTGTATCGCCATATCTTCGAGCGAAGGATCCTGGAATATAACAAACGGAGGCAGGCTTTCTTTACGTGCAATTTCCTTCCTCAGATCCTTCAGCAACGAAAACAACGTCTTATCGGTAGTGCTGGTGCGTGCTCCGCCACCTGCCATCATTTCGTCATCTTCTCCTTCCTCGGGATCTGTATCTTTGGCAACCATCACGGCATAAGGCTTTTTCAGGAATTTTTGCCCTTCGGCTGTGATTTTGAGTATTCCGTAATTTTCTATATCCTTAATTACCAGTCGTTCAATCAGCATTTGTCTGAGAACTCCATCCCAGAACCGTTCACTTTCTTCCATCCCTTTTCCAAAGATGTCGAGTTCATTATGCTTATACGATTTAATATTCGAGGTTACCTTGCCAATAAGGATGTTGACGATGTGCTTGGCTTTGCACAATTGCTTGGTGGCAATTACTGCTTCAAGTGCAAGGTCAACGTATTCGCGTCCGTCAATTTTGGTTTTTGGATGCAGGCAGTTATCGCAATTGCTACAGTTTTCTTCAGAATAAACTTCCCCGAAATAGTGGAGCAGTTGTTTGCGTCTGCACATCGATGATTCAGCAAATGAAACTACTTCCATCAGCAACTGATTGGCAATTTCCTGTTCAGCTACACCTTTGTTCTTGCTGAATTTTTCAAGTTTTTCAATATCATCGTAACTGTAAAAAGCCAGACAGATACCTTCGCCATCATCACGGCCTGAGCGACCGGTTTCCTGGTAATAACCTTCAAGACTTTTGGGCATGTCGTAATGAATAACAAAACGCACATCCGGTTTGTCAATTCCCATCCCGAAAGCAATGGTAGCAACAATTACATCAGCTTCTTCCATGAGGAATTTATCCTGATTTTCAACACGAATTGCTGAATCAAGTCCTGCATGATAGGGCAACGCTTTAATTCCGTTAACAATCAGTGTTTCTGAGAGTTCCTCTACCTGCCTGCGGCTCAGGCAATAGATAATCCCTGATTTGCCTGTGTGCATTTTGATAAAACGGATCACATCCTTGTTAACATCATCATTCTTCTGCTTTACTTCATAGTAAAGGTTAGAGCGGTTAAACGAGGATTTATAAAGTGCAGCCTCCTGCATGCCAAGGCTTTTCAAAATATCCTGCTGAACTTTGGGAGTAGCTGTGGCTGTTAATGCAAGTACCGGTACATCCTGGCCTATGGCATCGATAATTGGTCTTAATCTTCTGTATTCAGGTCTGAAATCGTGCCCCCATTCCGAGATGCAATGTGCTTCGTCAATAGCATAAAAGGAAATTTTTATATCCCTGAAAAAGGCAATATTTTCTTCTTTTGTAAGCGATTCGGGAGCAACGTATAGCAATTTTGTTTTTCCTTCGGTTAAATCGCTTTTTACCTGGGTGATCTCATTTTTCGAAAGCGATGAGTTGAGAACATGAGCTATACCTTTATCAGCTCCAAACTGTCTCATGGCATCAACCTGGTTCTTCATCAGCGAAATAAGAGGAGAAATGACAATGGCAGTTCCGGGCAATATCATAGCCGGTAACTGATAGCACATTGACTTGCCGCCACCGGTTGGCATAATGACAAAGGTGTCGTTTCCGGAAAGCAGATTTTTTATTATTGCTTCCTGATTGCCTTTGAAATTTTCGAAACCGAATATTTTCTTTAGTACGTTGTGCAAAGGATAATCCTTGAAATCTTCATTCTTTTTCATTCCTCGATCATTATTCATTTTGTAGCATCAGAAACTGAGGCTTGTTTATTGGTGTTCAGTTTCATGTCGGATCCGTCAATTGAAGAATAAATGTATTATGAATTTACTTTTGGATAACTCCATTACAATTGAATGCAATGCCAATCTTCATAAGTACAGTTTAACTTTCAGGTACAAACTTAATGTTACTGTGTATGCGTTTTTTAGTCTTGTATTTGTTTTAGGTAAAGTTAATACAACTTTATCGGAAATCTGAAAAAAAATTTTCCATGAATCGTATTATTTTTTCCCCAACAGTTGCAACATTCACTAATACAGTCAATTGTAATTCAACTCGCCGAATTATATATAGCAAAGGGTACAATTACCAGCTAAATTTATAATTCCAATCCGAAAGTTCAGGCGAAAATCCCCCACATTAAAAATTTTCAACCAATTTTTTAGCCGGGCATCTCAAAAAGTGTGCAAAATTAGAATTAATATCAAAACAATCAGCAAATTAAAATTATTTTATTGAATGTTTATTTCTGACATAACCTTTTGTTCTTATGTTTTTCATTTGCAGCATATAATGTGCAGAAAACATGCAAAAATGCATGTTTTCCGACCGCTGAAACTGAAGTTCAGGTTCTTCAGTAACATGCTGTGGCGGGCTTTCATCTCCACATCCTGTTTTTCTTGTTATCTTTGCCACCCACCTTTAAATAAATAACCTTGAAAACTCCAGGTGAAATCAGGCAAATTGCACTTCAAACCATTGCTGAAGAAGCTATAGCTATAGAAGGTCTGAAGAATAGCATTAATGATGATTTTGTAAAATGTGTTGAACTCATCCTTCAATCAAGCGGAAGAGTTGTGGTTACCGGTATTGGAAAAAGTGCCAATATAGCAGGGAAAATAGTATCAACACTTAATTCCACTGGAACACAATCGGTTTTTATGCATGCTGCTGATGCGGTACATGGCGATCTGGGTATGATACGGCAGGAAGATATAATCATCTGTCTTTCGAAAAGCGGAAACACACCCGAGATTAAAGTATTGGTACCCCTGCTGAAACTGCTGGGCAACAAACTGGTAGCAATGGTTGGCAATACTGGTTCATATCTGGCATTACAGTCGGATCTTATCCTTAACACTTCAGTTCCACGCGAAGCCTGCCCTAATAATCTTGCTCCTACCTCCAGCACCACAGCCCAGCTTGTTATGGGGGATGCACTTGCAGTTGCCCTGCTCGAATGCAGAGGGTTTACTTCAAGCGATTTTGCACGATACCATCCGGGTGGAGCTTTGGGGAAAAGACTCTATCTAAGGGTTGCCGATCTTTATATTCACAACGAAAAGCCTGTAGTTTCAGCCGGAGCAGGTATAAGGGAAATCATAATCGAAATTTCGTCGAAACGGTTGGGCTGTACTGCTGTGGTCGAAAACGGAATTCTGGCAGGTATCATTACTGACGGCGACCTCAGGCGAATGTTGCAGGGAAGCACCGATGTAGCTGATTTGAAAGCAACTGATATACTGTCAGCCAACCCTTATACCGTTACTTCCGAAACCATGGTGAGCGATGCGCTCGATCTGATGCGAACCCGCAATATAACTCAGTTGCTGGTTGTTGACGAGGGTGTATTTCTGGGAGTAATACACCTTCATGATATATTAAAGGAAGGCATTATTTAAGGTATATTTGTGATTGAACAGGTTCGGTGCCTGAAGAATTCCATAACAGGCATGCAGATAAATTTTAGCATCTGAATGCATTTTAACAAACAAGTAATTTCTGGTCAGCGATGAGCGAACAAGTAGATAAATACAATGAATACCGCAGTCGGATGAATGAAAGAATTCTCTCGGTTGACAACAAGGTGATTAAACGCATTTTCAATGTTGATACAAATGCTTACACCGTAGGGGCTTTGCCAGTAAAAACCAAGGAGCTCATGGGGCTTGTTGCTTCGCTGGTGCTTCGTTGCGACGATTGCATAAAGTATCATCTTTTGAAATGCAGGGAAAATAATGTAACGGAGGAAGAACTATTCGAAGTATTGGGTATAGCAACACTGGTCGGTGGTACTATTGTAGTTCCGCATATGCGCCGTGCTGTAGAATTTTGGGATGAATTGAAAAGCTGATCCTGACAAACTGGCTGTAAAACCGGGAAAAGCAAAATATTCAGTCTGATATTTTTGCAGGCAACAGGTTTTGAGGAAAACGAATAATAATGCTTATTGCATGAAGGCTTGTGTCTTCGGGTAAATGATTACCTGCCACAGGGTATAAGTGGTACATAATTTGAACTGGATTGCGAATAACTGAAATGAAAATTTATCAAAAACATATAGTATATTATATCTGCCTTTCGCTGTTTTTAGCGATTGGCAATTCCTTCAGTTGCCAGGGCCAGGAAGCTACCAAGATCATGGGGATGGTTAGAGATGCACAAACCGGCGACACACTTCCTTTTGTAAGCATCTATTTTAAAAATACCCAGATTGGTGCCACTACCGGTTTCGATGGACGATTTTCGCTCGAATCGCGTAAAGCAACCGATACCCTGGTTGCTTCCTATATTGGTTATAATACCCTGCTGCTGCCAATACAACGCTATAGTTTTCAGGTTCTCGACATACAACTGGTGCCCGAAAAATATGAACTCGAAGGTGTTGTTATCCGTCCCCGTGAGAATCCGGCGGAGGTAATACTGAGAAAGATTATTGACAACAAAACCCTCAATGATCCTGATAAGGTTGAAAAGTTTCAATGCAAAGCCTATACAAAAATGCAGTTTGATGTCAACAACCTGAGTGAAAAGCTACGTAACAGGCGTGTTCTGGAACCTTTCAAATTTGTGTTCGAACAAATGGATACCAGTGTTGTGAATGGCAAGGTATACCTGCCGGTCATGATTTCGGAAACCTTCTCAGATCTCTATTTCCGCAAGTCTCCAAGGGTAAAAAAGGAAATTATAAGGGCATCGCAGATTTCCGGGATCGATAATACAAGTATGTCGCAGTTTGCCGGAAATATGGTGCAGGATGTAAAAATCTACGACAATTTCATCAACCTGTTTCAAAAGAACTTCATAAGTCCGATTTCAACATTTGGCCTGCTTTATTACAGGTATTACCTGGTTGATTCAACCTTTCTTGGCGACAAATGGTGTTATAATATTATGTTTAAGCCTCGCCGGAAACAGGAATTTGCCTTTACCGGAAATTTCTGGGTAAATGATACCTCTTTTGCCATCAAAAAGCTCGAAATGCGTATGGTTGGGGATGCCAATATCAACTTTATCAACGATATGGTGATTTCACAGGAATTTGAAATTGCCGCTAACGGACAGTGGATGCTGGCAAGGGAACAAACTGTTGCTGACTTCAACGTAATTGAAGACGCAAAGATTACAACAGGGTTTTTCGGAACACGCACCGTTTTGTATTCTGAATATGATTTTTCGCCCGTACGCGACGAAAAAATCTATTCCATGCCAAACAATGTTATTGTGCTCGATGATGCAAACCGGAAATCAGAAGATTTCTGGCAGAAATCCCGACCCGAAGCACTATCGCACCGGGAAGCATCTGTTTACCGGCTATCGGACACACTCAAGCAGATGCCACTTTTTAACACCTATCTCGACATTGTCAAGATGGTGGCTACCGGATATTATGTGAAGGGTAACTACGAATGGGGTCCGTATGCGTCGACCTACAGCTTCAATGCAATCGAGGGCAATCGTTTCAGGATAGGAGGGCGGACCAGCAACGATTTTTCGACCCGCTTGATGGTAAACGCATATCTCGCCTATGGTACCCGCGACCGTGCCCTGAAATACAAAGCAGGGTTTATGTATATGCTGAATAAGACACCTGATCGCGTGGTAAGTGCTTCGTACACCTATGATATGGAGCAGTTGGGAATGGCAAAAGGAGCATTCCGGGAAGATTTTATCCTGAATTCACTTTTCAGGCGAAATCCACAGGACAAACTTTCGATGGTTTCGGAGTACAAAGGCTCGTATAAACATGAGTGGTTTACTGGATTTCATAATACATTCACAGTGAACAACCGCCGAATTTTCACACTCGAAGGTGCCGGTATTAAGTTATACGATGCTGCAATAAACGATTATGTATTACGCAACCAGATTACCACAACTGAACTGGTGCTTGATCTTCATTACGGATACCGCGAAAAAGTTCTGGCCGGGGAGTTTGAGCGTACAACCATCAGTTCGCAATATCCTGTATTTAACCTTAAATACACATACGGTGTGAAAGGTTTATTTAATGGGGAATACGAATACAACAGTCTGCGTTTCAATGCCTCACAATGGTTCAGCTTTCTTTCGGCCGGATACCTTAAATATACCCTGGAGGCAGGAAAAACATGGGGAACACTTCCTTTCCCTCTTCTCAATATTTATTCTGGAAACGAAACTTTTTATCACGACGATTATGCTTTCAACCTGATGAATTATTACGAGTTTATCAGTGATGAGTTTGTTACTTACCATCTGATATACCATATGGAAGGGTTTTTCCTGAACCGTATACCTGCCATACGCAAACTCAAATGGCGCGAAGTGGCTCAATTAAAAGGAGCCGTAGGGCATACTTCCATTAAAAATAAATTTTACAACGAGTTACCTGCAGGGAGTTATTTTATCAGCAAACCCTATATGGAAGCAGGTATCGGAATCGAAAATATTTTTCGCTTTGTTCGTGTTGATGCAGTGTGGCGGCTTTTTTACAACGACCATCCTGATATTAAACCATTCGGAATAATGGTTTCTATGAGTTTTGATTTTTAATATTTTTTTTTCTGAATATAGCCCCGGCTGGCTGGAACTGTGGTGCAGGTTGAGTGTTATTCTTTGCCGGTTTTGAATCCTGTTTTTGGATGTTCTTTTTGTTCTGATTCCTGTTGTTTGGCTTCTTCAAACTGTTTGAGATATTCAAAAATAAGTTCTATTTTCTTCTCGTGTTCAATATCATTTCTTTCCAACTCTTCCAGTTTGTGCAAGTACTATCTGTCGCCCTTTTCCAAAAAATCATGTAGACTGCCGGCCTTCTCCTTGAGGAGAAGGTGCCCGGAGGGCGGATGAGGTGATTTTACTTAACCAGATTAAAGTCATTGAAAAACTACCGTAACCGGATAAAAGCGTGGTAAAGATATTTCCGGATGCCTTTATTTCCAAAGGCAAACTTGAACAGTTGGTTCTTTGAAGCAGCAAAACCCGGACACTGTCGGATTTTGCTTTTATATCCCTTGTTTCCATTTATTCCTGACTTCTGACGTTTAGTGCGGTAGAAGTTTCCATTTTTTAATTAACGGACCCAGTGGGCTTTTAATAATTTCTGAGGTTGGAGAAATAAATTTGAATGTTTCTTTAGTCATTGAATCGCGGAT